>FWWL01002280.1_pt1 | contig 40760 bp, 33 predicted proteins | sample 2228331 | NCBI WGS metagenome assembly FWWL01 (sample SAMEA103939775, study PRJEB20133) | metagenome
TTGCTTTTGTGTTGTTTAATACCACAAGTGTTTATTCCAATAAGCTTCGCTTTCGTTTGGAACGGTTGAGTACCGATTTTAATGGCGTGGTATTCAACGGGCGTGTGGTTCTTGCTTATGGTAAATATGGGATAATTACATATTCTACCGACCAAGGGGAGAACTGGAAACAAATCTCGCTGGGCGATAATCTGGATATTTTGAAAATAGTTACAATAGATGGTAATTTCTATGCACTAACTCCATATTCCCTTTTGGTAAGCACCGACGATGGAATGAATTGGAGGCAAAAGGTATTTTTCGATGAACCCGAGTTCAAAGATTTCACTTTCGACACACAATATTTCTATTTTGTAACTAAAAATGCAATTTATCGGACCGATTTGAGTTTAAATGGCGATTTGGTTTTGCTTTTCTAATTCGATGAATTCACTTCGTTGAGCGAAATTGCCTATTTGCAAAACCATTTATTTTGCATTGATGGAAATTATTATCTTTATAGATTTAATTTAGAAACAAAAGCAATCGATACATTCGATGTGCATCAAACTCTCGATTTAATAGAGGTTCGCGACATTTCTCATCTTAAAGTCTTTGGTTCCACTCTTTATCTACTTGTGGAAAATATCTACCAAAACAACCCATTATTTGCCCAACTGGGTTCTGCAGATAATAACATACGGCACTATCTTATAAAATCCGATGATTTAGGCGATAGTTGGAGCGTAGTAACAAGAAAGATTCGATTGACGAAAGAATATCAACTTTTCGATGGAACTGTTTATTTCCTAACGCACAAAGGGATACTGGATACCGCTAACTATCGATATAATTATTCATTCCGTTATTTCAAAGTAAACTCAAATGGAGAGGAAGAAGAAAAAACAAAGACGAAATGCTTAGCCGTAGAATACCATTTTATACGTGGGGCAACACCGATGCAAGCGTTCCGAATACCTTTCAAGTGAATATGTTTGTTTCCCTTGGCAATGGAACAATAATTGCTGTTGGAACAAACAAAACAATATTAAGGTCAACGAATAATGGACAGAACTGGGAGCTCGTCAGTTATTTTAAGCCAATTGCCAGAAGCACTCCGCAAGTTAAATTTTTAGGGAAGGATACTATTCTTGTTTTATCGGAGACAAGACCATACTACTTTATTTCGTTTGACGGAGGTGCAACTTTTTTACCGCCAAAGTTTGAGGTAGAAAATTTTCCCCAAGGTGGTTCAATTGTGATTTTTGATGATGGCACTTTTGGGTATTTAAGTTATAATAATTTTACTCACATAGAAAATATCAATGATTCTACCACTGTTCTTAGGTTCGATTCAACGCTTTTTTACATCAATTGTACAACTGATTTAGGTGAAAGTTTTTCGAAAAAGATTTTTTCTCGGCGTCATCTATTCATTACCGATTCAACATTTTTTCGGGTTGTAAAGACAAGTACAATAAATAATAATGCGTTAGTTGTGTTTAGCTGGGCTAGAAGTAAAGCAATAGACACAACTTTGGATTCTTATTTTTATTTTTTCGATAAGTCGTTTAACGTAACCGATTCGGTCGTGCAGGAAAAAAAATCTTTAATTTAACTGGCAGTGATTTATTATTTGAAGATACGGTGTTCTTTTGGTTAAAAACACCCTATCTATATAGTTCAAAAGATTATGGACGGACTTGGAATATTATAGACTCTGTATTTACTGACTACAGCAGCTTTTATTTTCATCAAAAAGATTACTTATTAATCTTGAACTATCGGTATATTGGTAATTATCAATATAGTTACGAATTGTTGACATATAATTTGGCAAATTCTGTTTTAGATTCAGTAACTACCTTGCCATTATCAATGAGCTTTTTCATTTACAACGATACGATATTTGGCCAGCCTTACTCAAGAAGTAAGCTTTACTTTTTCCCCGAAGGGATTGAAAATATGCACGTTTACGATTCAATTGATGTTTCGGAGCTTTTCGGTGGTGAATCAATAAAGATTAATTCTTTAGAAACGATGGTCGTGATTCTTATGTTCTGTTATTGAAACAAATCGGCACGGGAATCTTCAGCACCTATTACGAACTCAACATAGCAAAAGTTGTGTATGGCGAGCCAAAATATTTGCCTGTCGAACCTCGGGTCGAGCAAAATTGGGTATATCTGTATAGTTCTCCGCCATATCCGATGCCAGCCGTAGATTATTTTACGAGCCGATTGTATTGGGATTTGCCCTACACCGCCGATGACGTTAAGATTTCGATTTACGACATTTACGGGAATAAGCAATTGCAAGCCCAAGTTGTTGTTGAGCCAATGAGCGAATATAGTGGGATTCTGCGAGTAGATTGCCGTAGCCTTGCCAATGGTGTTTATACTGCTGTTTTGCGTTTAGCAACGAAAACACTTTCGATTCCATTTATCGTATCACGATAAGAATAGTAGCATTCGAAAAACATAATTTCGAAAATATTGCCCGAGTCGGTTCAAGTTAGGCTCGGGCATTGTTTTCTTGTGATTTATTGTAAAATGGGTCAAAATTTTGTATCAAGGCAAATAATAAATTTTTTTGGTTATTTAGTTAAAAAATAATAATTTGCTTTTCTTATTTTGTTATTTTTTTAATTTTCGGAGAGAAGTTGTGGAAGTAATTGATAAGATAACACGTTCGGCGAAAGCGGATGAAGTCCACCGGCAATGGTGGGTAATTGATGCCGAAGGTAAAACGCTTGGAAGGCTTGCAAGCCAAATTGCTGTGTTGTTGCGTGGTAAACACAAACCGATTTTTACTCCACACATCGATTGTGGCGACTTTGTAATTGTAATTAATGCCGAAAAAGTTGTAGTCGAAGGTAAACGTGCCGAGCAGAAGGAATATTTCCATTACACTGGCTACCCTGGGGGTGCAATTTTCGAAAAGTTCAAAGATTTGATAGTGAAGAAACCTGAATTTGTGATTAGGCATGCAGTATGGGGAATGTTGCCAAAAAATCGATTAGGCAGGAAGTTAATCAAGAAATTAAAAGTATATCGAGAGGCACAGCACCCACATCAGGCACAGAAACCACAAGAATTTGTAATTAAATAAAGGAGAAGAAATAGATGAAATTCGCAAATGGAACAGGAAGAAGAAAGACCTCTGTTGCCCAAGTCCGAATTATTCCCGGAACAGGCAAAGTTGTCGTCAATGGCAGAAGTTTCGAAGAGTATTTTCCAATTGAATATCATCGTCTTCAAATTTTAAAGCCTTTTGAAGTAACAAACACACTGGGTAAGTTCGATACAATTTCAAAGGTAAGTGGTGGTGGGATAAACGGGCAAGCTGGGGCAATCCGTTTGGGTATTGCTCGGGCACTTGTACATTTCGAAGAGTCATTACGTAGCACACTCAAAGAACATAAACTTTTGACTCGCGACCCACGTATGGTTGAACGAAAGAAATACGGACAAAAGAAAGCTCGCAAACGCTTCCAATGGACAAAGCGATAATTTTTTGAAAATAAACCATGTTTCGGGATTGCTTGTGTGTGGCGTCTAACGGGGCGTTGAGCAAGCAAGATGAACGAAACAGATGTTCAACACAAAAAGGAGTATTTTTAAAATGGCACTTAATGTAAAAATCGAACAACTTCTCGAAGCCGGAGCACACTTCGGCCATCTCACTCGCCGATGGAATCCCAAAATGGACAAATTCATTTTTACAGAACGCAATGGGATTCACATCTTCGATTTGCGAAAGACGTTAATACTTTTGGAAAATGCCCGCAACGCAGCATTTAACATTGCCTCGCAAGGCAAAAAATTTCTCTTCGTCGGAACAAAGCCACAGGCAAAAGAAATAATTCAAAACGAAGCACTTCGATGCAATTCTTTTTATGTAACCGAACGCTGGCTGGGTGGAATGCTTACAAATTTCACTACAATCCGCAAAAGTGTAAAAAGGCTAAAAACAATATCATCGTGGGAAACCGATGGCACTTTCGATAAGATGACAAAGAAGGAGAGGCTTTTGCTTTTGCGAGAAAAAGAGCGATTACTGAAAGTTTTTGGCGGAATCGAGGAAATGACTACTCTGCCCGGTGGTATTTTTATTGTGGACATCAAAAAAGAACACATCGCGGTAAAAGAAGCAAGAATTTTGGGTATTCCATCCATTGCAATTGTCGACACCAATTGCGACCCCGAACTTGTCGATTACGTCATCCCTGCAAATGACGATTCTGCAATGACGATTCAGCTAATTGCTCGTGCGATTTCCGATGCTGTTATCGAAGGTACACAGGTATTTCGCGAACGCACAGAAGCAGAAGTACCCGTTGGCACTTTAACCGAGATCGAAGAGGAACCTACCGGGGTGCCTTCGGTCAAAACTAGAATACGTCGTCGCCGCGAACGCCGTAGCCAAGTTGGTGTCGGCACTGGTGGAATAACTCCAAAAGTTGAAAGCCTCGAAGAAGAAAGCGAAACCCAAACTGAACACACAGAAGAATAATTGTTTCATAAAATATGAGGAAAATAAAATGGCAGAAATTACAGCCCAAATGGTAAAGGAATTACGCGAGCGAACGGGCGCAGGTATGGGGGATTGCAAAGCAGCACTTACCGAAGCAAATGGCGATATGAATGCTGCAATAGAAATTCTTCGCCGAAAAGGCGCCGCCCAAGCTGCAAAACGTGCCGAACGTGTTGCCAAAGAAGGTATCGTTTCTACCGCTGTTAGCGATGACCATCGCAAAGGTGTGATTGCCGAAATTAACTGCGAAACTGATTTTGTTGCAAGAAATCAGAACTTTGTTGACTTTTCGCAAATTGTTGTAAAAACTCTTTTAAACAACGATGTAAACTCTTTGGAAGAGTTACTTGGTGCTTCATACAATGGAGAAAAAGTTGGCGACCTTTTCAACGAGGTTCTTGCTAAGTTCCAAGAAAATATTCAAATTCGTCGATTCGAAACAATAAAAACCAATGGTTTTATTGCCGATTACGTTCACGCTGGAAGCAAGTTGGGTGTCTTGGTAGAATTCAATTTCGACAATCCTATTACTGTTTCGGAGGAATTTTACACACACTTTCGCGATATTGCAATGCAAATCGCCGCTCTCAATCCAATGTTCATAGATAGAAATTCAGTTGGAAATGATGTAATTCAGAAAGAGCTCGATATTTACAAAGAACTTGCAATAAAAGAGGGGAAAAAACCAGAAATTGCAGAACGAATTGCAACAGGAAAATTGGAAAAATTTTTCCAAGAACAATGTCTTTTGGAACAAGCTTTCATCAAAGACGATAGTATGACTGTCAAAGAATATTTAGATTTTGTTGCAAAAAAGCTTGGTTGTGAAATTAAAATTGCACAATTTCGCAGGTACAATCTTGGTGAAGTTTAATTGAAATGGACGATATACCGAAATATCGAAGAATATTATTAAAATTAAGCGGGGAAGCTTTGATGGGCGATGGGGAATTTGGTATTGACCCCATCGCCCTTCGTTTTTTTGCAAACGAAATTGCTCAAGTTCATCGGCTCGGTGTCCAAATAGCCATTGTTATTGGTGGTGGAAATATTTTCCGTGGCATTCAATCCGCTGCGAAAGGAATCGATAAGGTTTCGGGCGATTATATGGGGATGCTTGCAACAATCATTAATTGTCTTGCGTTTCAGAATGCACTCGAAGATTTAGGTATTGAGACTCGGCTTCAGACTGCAATTACTATGACCGCTGTTGCCGAACCATACATTCGCCGTAAAGCAATTCGACATTTAGAAAAGGGAAGGATTGTGCTGTTCGGCGGTGGCACAGGTTTGCCAAATTTCACTACCGATACAACAGCAGTGCTTCGTGCAATTGATATTTCAGCCGATGTCATCATCAAAGGTACAAAAGTCGAAGGTGTATTCGATTCCGACCCAAACATTAATCCTCAAGCAAAACTTTTGAAACTTCTTACGTTCCACGATGCAATTGTCCATAATTTGAAGGTTATGGACCAGACTGCTTTTACTTTGAGCCGAGAACATAACATTCCAATTGTGGTTTTGAATATTACTAAAGCTGGAAATTTATTGGAACTCATTAAAGGCTACGAAGTTGGTTCATTAGTTACAAACAATAAATGAGGAGGCTGTATGGAACTTGATGCGCTTATCAATAGAACCCGCGAGCAAATGAACAAATCGCTTGAATTTTTCAAACAGCAACTTATAAAAGTACGCACGGGGCGGGCAAGTGCCGCAATTTTGGATAATATACGGGTCGATTATTATGGTTCACAAACTCCACTGACTCAGATTGCAACTATTAATGTACCCGATGCGAAGACAATTGTTGTTCAGCCTTGGGACCCCAGCACGATTGGAGCAATAGAAAAGGCTATTATTCAGTCCGACCTTGGTTTTAATCCGAAAAATGATGGTAAAGTATTACGCATTTCTGTTCCACCGCTGACAGAGGAGCGGCGAAAGGAATTAGTTAAATTCTGCAAAAAACTTGCCGAAGATGCAAAAATTGCAGTCCGAAACATTCGGCGCGACCAAATAGAAGCTCTACGCAAAGCAGAAAAGGAAAAAGAAATTACCGAAGACGACAAAAAAATTGGCGAAGAACGAGTGCAAAAAGTAACCGATGAGTTTATCAAAAAGATCGATGAACTTCTTGCCCAAAAAGAGAAAGAAATACTGGAAGTTTAATTAATACAAGTCAAGAAAAATGAAAACAAAGTTTTTCCACTTGTCGTGGATTGCAGTTATTGCAATCCATTTTTTATTTTTTAGCTACAATTCTTCGGCGACCGAAATTCTTTCCCGCGTCTTGGACACAAATGTCCGCTATTCGTCGCCCTATAAACAAAGCAATCCAAATGTTGCCTTCGATGGAAAGAATTACTTCGTTGTTTGGGAAGAAGAAAGTCGATGCGGCGGTTGGTGGGATGTTTATGGAGCCCGAATTTCCCCCGATGGCAAGTTGGTCGATTCGGCAAGTATACTGATTTCGACCTACTCCGAATGTCCCGATGTATGTTTCGACGGAAAAAACTTTTTGGTTACCTACGCTGTTTGGAAGAAGGGATATAGCGATATTTATTGTACACGAGTTTCGCCCGATGGTGTTGTCTTAGACCCGAACGGAATACCAATTTGTGTTTCGGAAACTAATAAAGCACATCCACACGTTGCGTTCAATGGCAAAATATACCTTGTTGCTTGGCAAGACTATCGGAATGGTAAGGATTACGATATTTATGCAGCGAGAGTAACAAGCGATGGTGTGGTACTCGACCCAAATGGTTTTGCTTTAACTACCGCTCCATTCGACCAGATGCATTCGCACCTTGCAAGCGATAGCAACCTTTTCTTTGTTTTATGGCGAGACCGAAGAAATTCGAATGATTTCGATATCTATGCAACTTTTGTCGATGATGATGGTAACGTCCTTAATCCCGAAGGATTGCCTATCTGCACATTGCCGGGCGACCAAGCTCGGCCAAGACCTGTTTTCCTTGGGAATAAGTATTTCATTGTTTGGCGTTCCAAAACTGAAAATGATTTCAACATCGAAGGTAATTTTGTCGATTTAAATGGCAAACCTTTGCTCGAAAATCCTTTTCCAATTTGTAGTTACGAAGGTGACCAAATTCATCCTTCGGCTGCATTCGATGGTAAGAATCTTCTTGTAGTTTGGGATGATTATCGCAATGGAGAAAATGCAATTTATGCAACCCGAATCGATACACTTGGAAATGTACTTGAACCCAATGGATTTTTAATTTCGCAAATGGACAAGAATTTTAGGGAATACCCTGTTGTTGCATTCGATGGACAAAATTATTTCGCATTTTGGCACGATTCCTGGACAGGAAACTCGGACATTCTCGGTGTTAGAATTAATACGGAAGGCAAGATTTTAGATTCGGTTTTTACGAACATTACGTTTTCGGGGAACAAACAGGTAACACCTGTTGCCGATTATATTTCAGGCAACGGTACACTTTTAGCAGTTTGGAGCGATTATTTAAGCGAGCATTCAAGCATTGTTGGAACGAGGATAAATCCAGTCGAGCCATACAATCTGCTGGATTCCCGACCTTTTGTTATTCATACTGGAAAAACCGACCAGCAGAATCCAGCCATTGCAGGCAATGGCAATGTTTTTTTAGTAGTCTGGGAAGATTACAAAGAAGGCGAAAGCGACATTTTGGCTAAAAGAGTTAGCACCGATGGAATTGTTTTGGACAGCCAACCTGTTGTTGTTTCCAACGATGAAAAGTTGCAAGGTAAGCCATCGGTTCTTTTCGATGGCGAAAACTTTCTTGTTGTGTGGGAAGATACCCGCAATGGCACATTTGATATTTTTGGTAGACGTGTAAGTCCCGAAGGCGAAGTAATTGATTCAATTAGTCAACCATTGATAGTTTTGGAAAAAGACCAACGCAAGACAAAGATTGCAAAAAATGGGGCTGCGAATCTTGTCGTTTGGGAAGAAGCAGTTACTTCGTATGAATTCGACATTCTTGGAGCACGATTTACAAACGATTGGGTCTTGCTCGATACTACACCAATTGCAATTTCAAAATTGTTTGGATATCAACTCAGTCCAGTTGTTTGTTCCGATGGGGAGAATTTCTATGTTGTTTGGGTGGATTTTCGTCGTGGAACTGCCCAACTCTTTGGCACAATTATAACAAGTAGTGGAGAGAATCTTTACCCTAACGGAATACAGTTGACTTCAACTCCTTTCCACGAAATTAATCCAAGTATTCATTATGCTAATGGAATGATTTTTTTGAGTTGGGAAGAGTTAACCGATTTGCAAGCACCCCAAGAAATAAAAGTTTACTTTGGAATTGCAAGCATTAATCCATTTAGTCTGCGGAAGATATTTTTGATTAACTCCACAAAGGGTTGTTCGGTGTCTTCTTCGATTACATCGACCGAAACTGATGCCTTTGTCTTCTATTCGAAATGGATTGATAATATTTCGAATAAGCCTGTGCTAAATACTCGAATTGTTTGCGACGTTGTGCGTAATCCAAGTTCAGTGGAGGTGATTTGCAACAATGATGATGAAATAGCAATATTCCCGAACCCATTCGAAAATTCTGTTACAATTTCGGTTGGCATTGGTGTAGCAGGGACTTTCGAAATTTTTGATTTTCTCGGACAAAAAGTGTTTTCATACGAAACCGAAAATGGAACTTTCGAATGGAATGGAACGGATATGAATTCGAATTCCCTGCCACAAGGAATTTATATTGTGGTTTTCCGAACAAACGACAAATATATTTCGAAGATATTCGCCAAAATTAAGTAAATTTTTGATTAAATTATTAAATTAATTACTTCGAAGACTAAACCATTGAAATTATGAAATTGCGTAAGCAAAAATTAGATTATTTTGCTATAATCGACGAAGGCAATACTGTTGTTGTTAAGTTCCTTCAACCATTTGTTACCGAAAATTTGGCTTATTTCGATAAACTAAAACCATTCGATAGGAGCCTTGGGAAAAAAGAAAAAGTTGTTTTAGATTTTACTCAAATTGACAAGTTCGATACTTCTTTTGTGCTTTTCGTTTTAGAGTTCCGTCAGTGGGCAGAATCGCAATCGATTCAATACGAAATCACAGTTTCGTCCGAACGAGCAAATTTATTGTTGGAAAAGCTTTCCGACCCAACATTTTTGGATAAAGAGCCTTTGCCTGCCCGCAACCTCTTTTTTGAATATTTCGAAAATATTGGAAATCGAGTCAAGTTTTTCTTCAAGGACATATTTGGGTTTATCGAGTTTTTTGGCGATGTTTTAATAAAATTTATCCCGGCATTGTTTAAGCCAAAGAAGGTGCATTGGGAAGATTTGCAGGTGCTTTTTATTCGAAATGGCGTTGGAGCGGTACCTATTGTATCGCTAATTCTGTTGTTGATTGGAATTATTTCGGGTTATCAAGGTGCACTGCAATTGAAGCAATTTGGTGCCGATATTTTCATTGCCGACCTGATTGGTGTTTCAATCACTCGTGAGCTTGGTCCATTGATGACAGCAATTTTGGTTGCGGGGCGTTCGGGTTCTGCATTTGCCGCCGAAATTGGAACGATGAAAGTTTCCGAAGAAATCGATGCTCTTCGGTCGATGGGGTTCGACCCAGTCTATTTTTTGGCTATTCCAAGAATTTACGCTGTTACTCTTTCAATACCATTCCTTACACTTATTGCAAACCTTGCGGGGATAATTGGTGGATTGATTTCAGGGCTTTCTTTACTTAATATTACATACATTGGCTTTTTTACTCAATTGCGAAGTGCAGTGGATTTAGGAGATATTGGCTCGGGGCTTTTGAAAAGTGTCATTTTTGGTTTTTTAGTCGCTACAAATGGATGTTATCGGGGCTTGCAAGTGAGTGGTGGTGCCGAAAGCGTAGGAACTTTTACAACGGTTTCAGTGGTCAGCAGCATCTTTGCGATTATTATTGCCGATACAATCTTTACGTTCATTTTCGATGCGATAGGACTTTAATTGGCTTTGGGTGGCTTCCAACCTTTCCTGTTCCATTTGATTAGTTCGATATCTATACTTCCAACGTAAACATTCATCTTGGCAAAAATTGGAACACTTGCATCGTCATCGGAAAACCAGCCTTCGAAACCTCCAGTAAGGCCATAGATGCCCGTCCAATCGGCTTTGCCATAGAAATGAACAGTTCGAATTTCGTATCCAATGCTTTTGACCTTTGTCTTTTCTTTCTTGTTGTGGAAATTGATATATGTGTAAACCGTATCTTTGTCCATTACAGTAGGGATTTTAATGTTCCGCCCCGATTTGGTAAACTCCCGAGCAAGGAAGAACAGCGAAAGACCCTCGTTCCATTTTTTGTTCGAAACAAATGTTTTCGAAAAGAATTTTTGGTTTTTTTTGTATTTTTCGATTGTAAATTGATTTTTCTTGTAATCGAAAAAGATTTGGTCGAAAAGCCAGTAATCCTTTTCTTTCATACTTGAAGTGAATTTATGAGAGAAAGCAACACTTTTGTCAATCCAACTGTTGAAGACAGCGTGTAAATCCAAAAATGGAATTCCATCGTATGAATCGATATATGCTTTGGTTTTGTAAACAAAGTTGCCGTTCAGTGTTTCGGTCGATTCTGTAACGATACGGATAGTGCCAAGTTTTATGCCGAAGAAGGACACCTCGTAAAGCAAGTCTTCGCTTGGGAGCATCATCTTCGAACTTTGCCCGAATGCAGAAATTGTGAACAGAAAAACCAAAACAAAAGTTAGTCGTTTGAACATATTTACCTTTCGAAAAACACAAAATTAAGGAATAAAAAGAGTTTGAAAGCAAACTATTTTGTGGAACTACTTTGCGTTGCAAAGTAAGTGAATGTCTTGCTGTCGGGATGGTCTCGGTGATAAATGTAGGTGGGGAAATTTACTTTTCGGACGATGAATCGTTTTTCTTTCAGGATTTGATACAAACGGGCATCGTCGCCGTATTCGATTTGGGGTATTCCACCAATTTGCGAAATAATGGACTTACGGATGAAGAAAGTCCCACCAACAACACAATTGTCCAAAGAAATTAATTTATTTGGGTTGTGAATGTCGGGGACAAACTTTGAACCAACGACTTGATATCCCCCATAGAGGAAGTCAATCAAAGGATTTTCGATTAGTATTCTTTTCCGCAGTTTTAGATGTTCGGGTAGATATTCATCGTCTGAATCCAAGAAGGTAATATAATATCCTTGGGCGAGATTTATGCCAGTTTGTCGGGAATGTGGTGTTCCACGATTTGTTCGGTAAATGTAGGTTATGTTCGGGTGCTTGCGGGCAATACCGATAGAGAATTCGTATGTTTCGTCTTCGCTGCCGTCGTCCACAATGATTGCTTCCCAGTCTTTTTCTGTTTGGTTAAGCAACGAGTTTATTGCTCTTGGCAATAAATCGAAACGATTGTAAGTTGTAATAATAACAGAAAAAAATGGATGATTTTGCATAGTTATTCGAATTCGAATAAGATTATATTAAATAAAGCTAAAAGAAAAATAATACGAAAAATATTTATTCCGATAAATTATCTTTATGGAGTAATTTGGCAAAATCTTTTTGTGTTATGCGACGAGCTCCGATGAATCGTTTGCTATAGTATTGGCTTTCCAGAGAACTAACAGTAACGCCATAGCGTGAACTTGAATGGGCAAAAAGTCCATCGCCAATGTAAATACCAACGTGCGAAACATAAGCGTGGCGACGAGTGTGGAAAAACACCAAGTCGCCAAATTCTAAATTATTTTTGTCCACTTTTTTCCCGATTTTATATTGTTCGGCGGCAGTGCGTGGTAAAAGCAGGTGAGCCGAAAGGTAGAATATCTGCCGAGTAAAAGCCGAGCAATCAATTCCACGGTCGGTTGTTCCACCAAAGTAATATGGTGTTCCTAACCAATTTATGATTGCTTCCATTATTTTCTTTTTGCTAATACCAGCGAGCGTGGTTCCGACGATGCTTTCGTCTTCGCCCTCGATATAACTTAAATACATAGTGCGGAAGACATCCAAATCCACAGGTTTATCGTCTTCTAATTCAAGTTCAATAGGGTCTTCGCCTGCATCGAGAATTAGAGAATCGAGCAATAAGTACTCATCTTCGATTTCCCCATTTGCTAATTTAACTAAATAGCTTGCACTCGAAGAATTTAATACTTCGAGCGCTTCGTTCCTTGTCTTTTCGGGATTATATACCCTATGGACTCGTTTTTTCTTTAAAGTTTTCTTCTTTTTTGCCGATAGATCAGTTGGACTGAAAAAGAAATTACATAGAAAAAATAGGAGGGCTAAAGTCAACAACTTTGGCATAGTTTTTTCATATTTTATCATTAGCACCTCTCTATTTTTTGAACAAAAATTTCAAAAGAGATTTTTTTTGAAAGTGTAATAAATAAAAGTTTTTTAGAATTTCCAATTAATTTTTTTTAATGAAAATATTTTAATTAATTTTTAATATTAATTTCGGCTATATTGCCGAAAACCCTATCGGTTAGTGCTTTTAGCTACGTGAATTGGAATTAAAAATGAATTTTAAATTGAAAACAAAAAATCGCAGTGTAAAATTTTTTACACTGCGAAAAAAATTACATATAGTTTTGATTTTCGATTAAAATTGGTACGACGTGTCTATATCTCTCGGTACCTTGCTTAAAGCTTTTATCAGGTTTTGAATTTCGGGTGTCATTTTGCCATATTTTTCGATGATTTCGCCTGCACGTTGGTAATCGCCTTCGGCTTGTGTAGTAAGAATTTCGTTTGCCAATGATTTAATTCCATCGAAAAACTTTGCTCTATCGACATAAAGTTTGCCATCCTTTATTGTGATTACACCTTTTTCGATTAGGTAATTCAGTTGAATGAGATTTGCTTTTGCGTGAGCAGATTCAGTTCCAAATCGAATCGAACGAAGTAGTCCAACGGCATAAGTAATCTTTGCTTTTTCCAAAAAGTCATTATCAATAAGTTTTTTATCGAATAAATGCTTGTAGTTATACATTCCAACAACGTCGGCTTTGCATTCTTCGATTGCGGAGTATCGTTCTTTCAAAGCCTTGCGAACTGGGAGCGTGTCGTTGCCATAAACAAATCCACGACCCAAAGTATGGGAAACTTCGTGCAAAGTTACAAAACTTGTAAAGCATTTTTTTTCGACCAAGCCTTGAAGTTCTTCGGGAAGTATAATTTTAGAAATAGGGACAAGGATTTTTTCGAATTTTGCTTCCATCATATTTTTGAACATCGATTTTTTTCCGCCTTTCAATTCGTGGACTCGGGGATCGTTTGGCAATGAATTTGCAATTGTTTTTGTTCCTGCTTGGCAATCGCCACCGAAGAAGACGACATTAACAACTTGCAAAATATTTCCACTGCCGGCAGATTTGCGAATGTACTTCTTGTCGTATGGAAGGTTATGTTCGAAGTAATCCAAGTTGTTTTGGAACATTTCTAATTCTTTTGTGCCTTCGGGGTCTTTTACCATTACGATTGCTTCGTAGGCGGTTTTATAGTTGAAAAGAGCATCTTCGTAATTTTCGATTGGTCCGATTACAACATCGATATTGCCATTTTTGACATCCATCCAAGCAAGGTCACTATTGAAGTAATCATCAGTCCGCAGAGCTTTAGCCCGGAGTCGCAGATAATCAGCAAGCTTGGGGTCATCGCAGTATTTTGCTGCTTCTTCAAGTTTTTTGGCAATAATTTCGACCTCGGGGTATGCTTGGTGATACGGTATTGCACGAAGTTTGTTGCCTTCGCGAACTACTATTGTGTATTGGCTTTCGAGCTGGTTCTTTTCTTCGGGGTGGTTTTGGACGTAAGTTTCGAATTCTTCCTTGGTCATATCAATGGGATAAAAGTTGGCAGTAGGTGGTTTGGTTTTTGGTCCATTGCCTACGAAACGGGCTCCACCATAAACTAAATCATAAGGTCCATAGAAGATGTGAACCAATTTCAACAAATCGCGAGCTTCGGGTGTGTTTAATTTCGAAAGAGAATCGCGGACGGCAACCGCATCGGGGGCAGTTTGCTTCCAAAAGATTGAATCGGCGTATTTTCCAGCTTCGACGAGCAGCTCAATTACTTTCCTTTCTCGGTCGGTTAAATGCGACAGGTCAACGAAAATTTCTACTGGGGCGAAAGCTTCGATTCGTTCTCGAATCGAAGGTAACTGCTCTTCTTGACCTTCGACAGGCTTTTGTTCCACTTTCTTACAAGATATTAATAACAAAATCGAAAAAAGCAAAAATAGTTTTTTCATAGTAACCTCATTTATGGAAAAAAACAAAATTAAGCAATTGAAATAGTAATATTTAAAGCTTCTTCGAGTAGAAGTTTTCGCCGTTCCGCACCCCATCGTTCAACGTCAATGGGTTTTGCAGGGTCGGCGGGTATTAATTTAATTGTAACGTGGCTGTTGGCTTTTGAAATTTCGATATCTTTTACGCACTGAATTTGACGGCGGTCGATACCTTCGGAAATTCGCAACATACCAGCAAGAATTTTGACAATTTCTTGGCGTTCGGGACTTAGTCGGGCAAAATTTTCGTGACGCTTTTTTGGATGACTTTTTCTATGATATCGTGCAATATTGGCAATGATTTCTGCTTCGTCCATTGTAAAGCCTGGCAATATGCAATGGCTGATGATGTAGTAACTATGCTTGTGGTGTTGATCGACCGAAATTAAATAGCCTACATCGTGAAGGATTGCCGCAGCTTCGAGCCATTCTTTTTCGCGAACTCCAAGCATGTGGTATTCACGCAATTCATCGAATATTGTGGATGCAATATTCCGAACAAAATTGCTATGAACAAGATTTACTTGATACTTCTGTGCTATCGAAATTATAGAAGATTCCCGAAGATGCGAAAGATGTTGCAACTTACTTATTTCTTTTTCCTTCTCTAATGTATCGTATAGGATTCCTTCGCGCAAAGCAAAAGAAGAAATGATTAACGAGTCGGTTCGGGAATTTTCCAATGCGTACTCTAAAATCAATGCACCGCCAACAATGATGTCCGCTCGGTTTGGGTCTATCCCAGGTATTTCTTTCCGTTCATTTAGGCTTTTTGCTTTGATTACTTTTTTTATTGCTTTGAATAAATCATTTTTCTTTACAACCATTCCATTGATTATTTCGGGTATGGGTTCGTTTTTGATTGCTTTGGATATGACAGCGAGATTTAAAATGGTTCCCGCGGTTCCAACTAAAATGTCGTAGGGATAATTGTTAATTTTTTCGAAAATTGGAGCCCAAACGCCACGAATGTATTCCCTTGCTTCTTCAATTTTCTTCGAATCGATTTCATCTTCTAAGCCAAACCTTTTTGTGATTCTGATTGCACCGAGTTTTTCGCTATGGATGTATTCAATTTTTCCATTGTATCCAATGATTGTTTCGGTGCTTCCACCACCAATATCAATTACAAATGCTTTGCGGTTTACGATTGGAAGAGAATGTATTGCACCTAAATAAATTAATCTTCCTTCTTCGAAACCCGAGGCGATTTCGATATCGATACCCGCTTCTTCTTTAACTTTTCTAATAAATTCGTCTTGGTTTTGTGCTTCGCGAACAGCACTAGTAGCAACAGCACGGATTGTTGCTTTCTTACTGCGAGCAATTTCGGCGAAACGTTTCAAAACCCGAACTCCTCTTTCTACTGCCTCTTCGCTCAAATATTTAATATCTGAACCACTTTCGCCAAGTCGGACAACTTCTTTTTCGCGTAAAATTATGTTTAGTAACCCACGGCTATCGACATTTGCAATTATGAGATGGAAGGAATTTGTTCCTACATCTATTGCTGCGTAGTTTTTGGCTTTGATATTATTCGTTTGTAGTGTCTCCATCTTGTTTATCGGATTCGCCTTTGTAGATTTTAATAAATCCATCGTCGAAAAGAACATCGCTTTGACTCTTCTTCTTGGATTTAATACTTGGTTGTTTGGGAAAGATATTTAAGATTCGGAACATAATAAGGTAAAGAATCGAAAAGATTGCTATGCTCAGAAAAATTATTATTGCGATGTATCTAATCATTTTTGCTTAATAAATTTAAAAAAGCAGATTTTGCTTGCTCGAAAGTAACTTCCTTGTTTAAAATCTCACTGACGGAAATACTATGCGAAATAATGTATTCTTTCAAATTACTTCGGAAATCTTCGCTCCGAAGATTTACCACATCGGCAAGCAGTTCGTATCCTTTTCCCAAGAGAATAGAACCGTGTTGCAGGACAGTGTTTCCAAAAACACGTTGGGCACTTCCGACAATTTTTTTCCCTTCCCATTCAATTTCGTATCGTGCAGAACTTGCAAAGCACGAAACCGAAACAATGTTCCTTTGGTAGAATTCACGAAAATTTGGCTGAGCTTTTTCGAAAGACAGTCCTTCGACACCGAGTGCTTCCAGTCCTTTGACAAGGAAGATATGGACTTCACGGTAAATATCGGCAGCTGTGTAGTTATTATTTAGGGGAACAACAATTGAATAAGTCAGTTCATTTCCATGAAGAACTGCTCTGCCACCTGTTGGACGAACGACCATATTGAAACCAAATTGACGAAGTCTTTCGGGGTCGATATCGCTTGGCTTTTGGGACGCACCTAACGAAACAGTCCAAGGCTGCCATCCGTAAAACCTAATCATTGGCAATGCTTTGCCTTCGCCGACTTCCAGTGTTCGTTGGTAGTCTTTGTCCATATTGATTTTGCCATCGAGCAAGCCATCTTCTACTACTTCGATTTCGAATTCAAATAGTTTAGAAATTTTGTTTCCATCGATTATCATACCATCCGAAGTGATTATGGAACTTAAATGACTAACGGTAAACGCCACGAGGTGAGTTTTGGATAAATTCTATGCAATGTTGAATTTCCTTGGGAATTTGAGAATTCTTTCTCATTTGGAGATAGCGAGAAATACCATCTGTGTTATTCAATCCCGAATGGAAGACAATTCTGTAAAATTCTTCAATTTCTTTAATAAGTTCGTTTGGGAAGCCACGACGTCGGAGACCTATTTTGTTGATTCCATCGACCTTGGGCGGGTTTTCTCCAACGAGAGTATATGGTGGTATGTCTTTTGTTACTTTGACATCGCCACCAACCATACTATGGCAACCAATACGACAAAACTGATGAACTTTGGCAACTCCGCCAATTGTTGCAAAGTCTTCGACAGTGATATGGCCAGCCAATTGCACGACGTTTGCCATTATGACGTTGTTACCGATTCTGCAATCGTGGGCAATATGGGTATAAGCCATCAACAAGTTGTTGTTTCCAATAATTGTCTTCTTGGTAGCTTGCGTTCCACGATGAATTGTAACATATTCACGGATTTCGTTGTTGTCGCCAATGATAACTTCGGTTGGTGAATTATCGAATTTCAAATCTTGTGGTTTTGTTCCAATTACTGTACCTTGAAAAATCAGGCATTTTTTACCAATTGTTGTCCCGTTGCCAATAAAGACGTTCGATAGGATTTCGGTATCGTCGCCGATAGTAACTTTGTCTTCGATGATTGTAAAAGCACCAATTTTGACATTTTCACCAATATTAGCTTTTGGCGATACAATTGCAGTAGGATGAATTTCTATTGCCATTTTTGTTCCTATTAGATTTCAACATTTCGGTCGACAAGAGCAGCTTGGAGGTCTGCTTCGGCAACAATTTGCCCGTTTACAGTTGCTTCGGCGTGGAAGCGGTATGTATTGAACTTCTTACCTGTCATCTGCACCTTCATTATCATTTGGTCGCCAGGAATAACGGGTTTACGGAACTTGGCATTATCGATTCCCATAAATAGCAACAATTTTGTCGAAGCATCAACAGAATTGAGCAACATTAGCCCACCAGTCTGAGCCATAGCTTCGATAATCAAAACACCTGGCATCACAGGTTTTTCGGGGAAGTGTCCAACGAAGAATGGCTCGTTTATTGTAACATTTTTAACACCAATTATAGTATTAGTATCGGTATCTATTTTCAGTATTCTATCGATTAGTAAGAATGGATAGCGGTGCGGCATAATTTTCATCAAACTATAAATATCCATCAAAGCATCTTTGCCCTTTTTGCTTTGAAGTTTTAAGAAAGGTAATTTTTTAAGATAAAGGGAACGAATTTTTTTTGCAAATTCGATATTGCTTGCGTGTCCAGGACGCGCTGCAAGAATTTGGGCTTTGATTGGGACGCCTATTAAAGCCAAATCGCCGAGCATATCCAAAAGCTTATGACGAGCGGGTTCGTTTTTAAAACGCAATGGTGTCCCATTCAATATCCCATTGGAAGAGATTTTTGGGACGAAGTCGAGTTGGAGCAAATCTTTCAAGTAGTTTAATTGTTCATCGTCTATTTCTTTGTCGATAATCACGATGGCATTGTTTAAATTACCGCCTTTAATTAACCCTTGTTTGTAAAGGGACTCGACTTCGGTTAAAAAACAGAATGTACGGGCAGGAGCGAATTCTGTTAAAAATTCTTTTTCGAGGTCGAACACTCCGGTGTGCTGGCTACCCAAAGCTGGAATATTATAATCTATCATTACCGTGATTCGGTAATCATCTGTTGGTAGGGCAACTATATCGACACCCTTTTCTTCGTTTGTATATCGAATTGTTTCGTCAATGACGAAATATTCTCGTTCGGTATCTTGTTCGACTATACCTGCTTCGAGTAATTTTTCGGCATAAGGCAGTGAACTGCCATCGATTACCGGAGGCTCTTTCCCGAGAAGTTCAATTCGGCAATTGTCTATTCGCAATCCAACCAAAGCAGCAAGAACATGTTCGACAGTGAGGACACGAACACCGTCGATTCCCAATGTAGTCCCACGCGACAAATCCACAACATAATCGACAAGTGCGGGGATTTCGATTGGTTCAGGCAAATCTGTTCGGACGAATCGATAGCCATAGTTTACAGGTGCCGGGTGAAAAGTAATTGTTGTTTCCTCACCCGAATGTATACCAATTCCGCTTAAACTAACTGATTTTGCAATAGTTCGTTGTTTTTGCCCCATCGTCTTTGCAAATTAAAAAGAAACAAAATTAACAAATTTAATTTAAACTAAATTAATTAATGTTGCTGTTAGCTATCGTTATTTTTGGCTAAACTTTTCGTTGAATATTTTTTTGAATAATCAATTAATTTTGTTAATTTAATTTATTAAATATTTTGAAAACAATGTTTTGCACAAGGCAGATAAAATTATTTTTTGTTCTGATTTTACTCACTTTGGCAATTTCCAAGATTGGGAAAGCACAAGAGGTGTTGATTTTTAACGAATACTCCCAAGCCGATACGATTGACCTTGGAATGTGCGTGTTGAACGATTCAATCGAAACTGTTTTTAATATTTGGAATTTAACTGGGAAGCGCCTGCAAATTGGGGGTAATGACTATACTTTTTCGATTGAGCGCGCAGTCGATGACCCGAATAACATCGACTTCTTTGAATTTTTTGGACCACCAGGCTTACCCCAAATAATTGATTCCAATTCCAAGACAACAATTGTAATTAAATACAAGCCCTTGCCCAACCTGATTCAATTTCCCCCAGGCAAAAAAATAGTAAAACTCCGTTTGGGTGTTTTCGACCCTCAATACAAGCCTCTTCCTCAGTCTTTACAAGATTTGGTTGCTGTGCGCGAATTTATATTGGTCGTTCGAAAATCGACAAACGACCTTGATTCCTACGACCAAATTATTGATTTCGATTCGGTTTGGATTAATCCCGTCGATACAATTTTCCGAACTATTGTAATGCAGAATAACACATTTAGCCAAATTATCATCGATAGCATTCTGTTCTATAGGTCGATTAATGCCGAGTTATTGCTCGAAAGGAAATCGTTGCCTTTGACTTTGAACGAGTACAAGTCGGGGGAAGAACGTGGCTATTGGCGATTAAGTTATTATCCAACAAATTTGGGGCGCGATACTGGTCTGATTGTTGTAAAATACCGTAACCCCAATTTATCGAAAGACACTGTGAAAACATTTCAAATTCTGGTTCGGGGTGTTGGGGTTCAGCAAAAAATTTCAGTCGAAAATGTCGAAGGTGCCAATGTTATCGACAATTTCATTGATTTTGGTACTATCCCTTTGGACACTTCGAAAGAAGCGAAGATTTATATTAAAAATAATGGTAACTTGCCTTTTGGATTTATCGAACAAGCAACTCTGGATTATTTTACCGAAAAACCTTCTGAAGATTATTTAATAAAGGATAGTCTTAGTGGTTCTTTGAACCTACTTCCTACTCAGAAAGATTCTTTCGTTGTTGTTTTTAAACCAACCCGAAGAGACACAATTTTGGGAAGAATTGTTCTCAATTCGAATCTACCCTTGCGGAAAGTTAAAGGGTACCCAAATTCTGCTCGGGAGGTAGTATTTTATTTCCGAGGGGTGGGACTTGCACCCAAACTTTCCGTCGAAACAAATTATGTTAACTTTGGAAATATCATCGTAAATAATGAAGAAGGATGTCCTTCGATTCGCGATACTGTAATTAAACTTTCGAATAATGGTAACTTTGTTCTTCGTTTGGAACAAATTCGTTTGGAGCCTCCTTACCCGCAGACTCCATTTAAGTTATTAGAAGAGAATGTAGAAATTCCGCCATATTCGACTAGAAACTTTCATATTGTTTTCGATTCCATAGCCCGTGATGTGGGAGAATTCCGAGCCGAATTGATTTTCATTTCGCGTTTTTCGAAGATGGTCGATACAACAGTAGTTCAACTATTTGCTCGTGGTGTTCTTCCCGACCCAATTAAGATAACAATTCCCGACACATTGAAATTTAAACCTGGGCACACACTTTCAATCCCTATTATAGTGGATTCAAATCTAATTAGCAGAGCTCGGGATTATCAAGATACAATTTCTTTCAATTCGACAATATTGCGCTACAAAGGGTATAACAGAATTTCCACAGCATCCGAAAGAGCCGAACAGATTGAAATTGTACCACTCCAACAAAATGGGAAGTTAGCAATTTACATCAAAACACGCTGGAATGAGACTTTTCTCAGTAACTTTAAACTCATCGAGTTAATGTTCGATACATACTTAGGAGCTGAGCCTTTTACCGAGTTTAAATTTCTTTCCTCGAGGTTCGGCGATGGAATTTGTAGCCGTGTACTTAGTCCGCAGCGAAAGGAGCTTCGAATATATGCCGATTCGCTTTGTGGAATTTCGAAAAAACTATTCGATGGAAGCGGTGGATTTTTCGATTTGAAGGCACCTGTTCCCAATCCCTCGAACTCAGTAATTTCGATTAATTTCGATATTCCTTTCGAAACACTGACACGAATTTATATTTATGACTCTTTTGGGCAAATTGTCGATATAATATGCGATGAAGTTGTTAAGGCTGACTCGTACCAGAAAATACTCGATATTTCGCACTATCCACGAGGTCTTTATTTTGTAAGGATGCAGGCTGGTCTTTACCACAAAGTTGAACAATTTGTTGTGACGCATTAATGAAATTTTTAGCCAAAATATTTTGGTTTATACTTCCTTTTTCTGTTTTTTCACAAGGTTTCGATTGGCAACCGAATCCAAGACTACCTTTTTCTATTCCAAAATATTACTTTGGTCTTTTTACAACGGGTTCAATTGTTAAATTCGATGGAAATTGGAAATTGCTCGAATCGGGAATCCTTTGTTCGAAATTTACAAGTGGTTCAGGTAAAACAATTGGCTTTGGTGTTTCGGCAGAATATTGGTACTTACCCGAAATCGCATTCAATGTCAATTTTTCGTTTTCGAGCAATCGGGGTAACCTTGTTACTTTGGGCGATTCTTTCCCCGTACTGATTAAGAATATTCCTACAACTGTAAAAGTTCAAAATGAAATGGATTTACAGTATTCAAGTATTAGTTTTTCCTTAGGTGCAAAATACCGGCTTTTTAATACAAACTTTTTTGTGGCTTCTTCAATGGAGTTTGCCGTAAAGACTGCAAATAATTACGAAATCTACGAGCAAGTTGTTTCCCCACCCGAATATCATTTTGCCGATTTAACCCAAAGAAGGAAACTAAGCGATGGTTACCTTTCGGACTTAAATCTTTTTGTTGTGGCACCAAAGATATGTTTTGGCTACGATGCAATTGTTTTGTGGAAAGTGTATGCTTCGGTTTACATTGCTTACGAGATTCCAATTTTCAACTATTCGAAGGACGATAATCTTAAAGTTCAGCGATTTACATTAAATTTCAGCCTATTAAAAGGAATTTATTGAAATGTATCCTTTTTTCGATTTATTGTGTTCCCCACAACATAAGGAAAAGCTCTTTTTCAATAAATCGAGCAACTGTTTAACCTCGGACGAAGGCAATTTCGAGATAATCGAAGGAATACCAATACTTTTGCCTAAAGGCCAAACGCCACATTATGTTCAGCATTATCAAACCGATGCAGAATATTTCGATTATTTCGAGCAACGGTTCAAGGAAACCCAAGCCGAAGAGCGAAGATTGTATGAATTTGTATTCAAATTGATACCGCCCCGAGCCAAGTTGATAGTCGACATTGGTTGTGGGGGGTCGCCACTTGCAGGCAAACTTTTGGCATACAACCGATACCTTGTCAGTTGCGACATTTCTTTCAAAAATGTTGAAAAATCGTTACAAATTTTTCCTTCCGAAAATCACTTTGGCGTCGTTGCCGATGGCTACTACCTTCCGTTCAAAGACAATACCTTCGATTGCGTCATTGCAACCGAAGTATTAGAACATCTGCATTATCCCGAAACTTTTATCCAAGAAGTTTATCGTATTGTAAAGCCTTTGGGAAAGATTATTATTTCGACTCCTTACAAAGAAAAAATCAAACAAACTCTTTGCATTCATTGCAATCGTCCCACACCTATTAATGCACATTTGCATTCGTTCGACGAGAGGAAAGTAGAAGAAATTATTTTGAAAAGTATTGGGAACTGCCAGTACAATTTCATAAAGTTTGGTAATAAGATTGTTCAATACTTTCGTTTATATCGTATTCTTTCGATTTTGCCGTTTTTTTTATGGAAACAGTTCGATGGTCTTTTGAATTTGATTTTTCCAAAGCCAGTTCACCTTCTTGTGGAAATAAATAAAGGTTAGGGAATGGAAAATTATGTAGTAAGCAATATCGACGGCGCTGTTGCAACAATTGAGTTTTTTAGTTCCAAAGGGAACTCTTTGCCAAGTTTTTTGCTGGAAAAATTAGAAATGGAATTTTCCAATATTGGTAGGCACGAAGAAGTTAAAGTAATAATTCTTCGGAGTCAAGGCGAGAAGGTATTTTGTGCGGGTGCTTCGTTCGATGAATTATCGAAACTTAAAACATTCGAGCAGGCGTATGATTTCTTTTCTGGCTTTGGCAGAGTAATTAATGCAATGCGAAAATGCCCCAAGTTGATAATTGGCAGAATACAGGGCAAAGTTGTGGGTGGTGGGTTGGGTTTGGTTTCGGCTTGCGATTACACAGTTGCTACAGAGGATGCTTCGGTTCGATTAAGTGAATTGTCGCTTGGCATTGGACCTTATGTAATTTCGAATGCAGTCGAAAGAAGGATTGGTAAATCTGCCTTTGCACAGATGACTTTGGATACCGATTGGTATGATGCTTCCTGGGCATTTTCGAAAGGCTTGTATAATAGGCTATTCAAAGATATAGCGGAGATGGATGCATACATCGTTCAGCTTACTTCTTCTCTTTCGTTGCAAAGTACAGATTCATTAACCGAGATTAAGAAGTTGTTATGGGAAGGAACAGAGTCGTGGGACGAGATATTGTATGAGAAGGCAAAGATTAGTGCTCGCCTAGCGCTAAGTCCGCCAACGCAAAGAAAAATTCGTGAGTTATTGGGAAAAAAGAAAGCCGACTGAGTTACAAGTCCCCTGTTTCGTCAAGTTCAAATTCATCGAAATCTTGGTGTTTTTCCAGATATTCGGAAATATCGATGTCATCGGCTTTATCCTTCTTTTGGTCTAAAGTCAGAATATTTTCGGCAACGATTTCGACTACTTGCCTTCGGTTTCCGCTTTTGTCCAAAATGTCCCGTGAGCGCAGTGTGCCTTCGACAAAGACCCGAGAGCCTTTTTTGATGATTTTTGGCAAAATTTCTGCAAGTCCACGCCAAGCAACGATTGTGAACCAATCGGTGCGTTCGGCAACCTTACCTTCTCGGGTACGATAGTTAGTCGATGTTGCAAGCCGGAAAACCGTATTTGGAACACCAAATTTGGTTTTTTTAAGGGACGGCTCAGTCCCTACATTTCCAATTAAAATTACTTTGTTAAATGCTCTTGACATAAAAACCAACCCAAACAAAAAGATATACTACAATTTATAAAAAAATCATTTGAAAAATTAATTAAATTCACTTAATTTTTAAAAAATTTTGGAGTTAATATGAAAAAAAGTAATTTTTTCGTGCAAATACTTTTATTTGCGATGTTTCTCCTTGTTTCAACCAATTCTTTTGCTCAGTGGGCAAGGTGTTTTGGCGGAGAAGCCGAAGATTCTCCCTGGTGCGTTCTGCAAACCCGTGATGGTAATTTTGCAATTGTTGGTCGCACTCGCTCCTTTTTGGAAAAAACCGAAGACATTCTTTTCTTTACCTTCGATAGAAATGGAAGTATTTTGACTCAGAAGGTTTTTTCGGGTTCTATGCAGGACGAACCACATACTTTGCTACAAACTTCCAATGGGATGTTCATCATCGGCGGAAATACCTCCACTTTTGGTGAAGGAAGCCGAGATTTCTTGATTATGGGGTTGGACGAAAATGACAATCTTCTTTGGCAAAAAACTCTAGGTGGTTACTACGACGAAAATTTTTTTTCAATTACACAAATGAATTCCAGTAATGTTGCCCTTGCGGGATGGAGCTTTTCCTTTGGTAGTGGTAGAACCGATGGAATCATTGCTCAACTCGATGGACAAGGGAACCTTCGGTGGGCAAATGCTTATGGCGAAGAATTATTCGACTATTTTTACTCAAGTGCAGATGGCGGGCAAAACCTACTTTTGGTTTCGGGCTTTACGAACTCATTTTCCGAAGGTTACGATGATGATGTTTGGGTTTTGGCTTTGGATAGCAATGGGAAAAAAATTTGGGAATTTACCATCGGTGGCGAATTCGATGAATCTGCTCGTTGCATCGCTAAATCCACTACTGGCGAGTACTTGCTTTTCGGGATGACTAAGTCAATCGTTCCTGAAAGAAATTTAGCTTTGCTAATCAAAATTAATTCCAATGGCGATGTCCTTTGGCAAAAGGCTTATGATTTTGGTAGCGATGTTGTAATATTTTCGGCAACAGAGTTCGCAAATACCGAATTTGTTGCTGTTGGTGGAATAATGGCACAAAATAACTATTACGACTTCTTCGTTTTCGAAGTAAATGCTAATGGCGAAATTCTTTGGGCGAAAGGATTTGGTGGCGAAGATACAGATTTGGCTTCTTCTGTGGCGAAAGGCATCAATAACGAATTGTTTGTTGCGGGTTGGACTTTTTCCTTTGGCAAAGGAATTTCCGATATTTTGGTTTTGAACCTGGATGGTGATGGAAATTTGCCCGATGGAGCTGTTACCCAATACAATGTTACAGTCAATGAAATCGAAACTGAATTTCCAAAAAAAATTGTCGACAGCAAAGTAACAGAAATTTCGAAAGAATTAAGTGATTCATATTTGCAACAGCACGATGCAAATTTAATCGTTACATACTTAAATCCGTTGAGCATTCCGTTTGCCGAATCGAAGCCCGAATTTTACTTTTACTTCGAAAATGGGAATCTCGTCATCAAATCGTTTGAAGCAGGTTTTTGGGAAAAATTTGCAAGCCAAACGATTGAAATTTACAGTCTACTGGGGCAAAGGATTTGGTCAAGTGGTATCGAAAATGCGCAATTGAATAGTCAGGAAATCAGAATTCCCCTTTTCCCACAAGGTCTTCATTTTGTAAAGATAGCAAACTTGTGGGTTTGTCCCGTTTTGTTTCGTTAGAACATTGTTTTTTTCTTTTTGCTTTTTCCCGTTGGAGAGGTTTCGTAGAGGCTTTTCAGGCGTGCAATTTCATCACGGATTTCGGCTGCGCGTTCGAAATCTAAATTTCTTGCTGCTTCTTTCATTTCTTTGAATAAATCTTCGAGCAAATTGTCCAGTTGCTGTTTAGTTAGAATTGAATTCAATTCGGGTTGAGCGAAGATACCTTTACGGTTTTGAGTTTCTATGGTTCGACGATTTTTTTGCATTTGGATATCGGCAATGGAAGTCGAAGCTAAGATTTCGTCCAAGGATTTGTAAATTGTTTGTGGGTTAATTCCGTGTTTTTCGTTGTATTCCAATTGAATTTGGCGACGTCGGTTAGTTTCGTTAATGAAATTTTCGATGGAACGAGTAATATGGTCAGCATAAAGTATTACCATTCCGTTTACATTTCTTGCTGTTCTGCCTGCAATTTGAAGAAGCGAGCGTTCACTACGGAGGAAGCCTTCCTTATCCGCATCCAAAATAGCAACTAAAGTAACTTCGGGCAAATCCAAACCTTCTCGAAGTAAGTTTACACCGACGAGAACATCGTAGTTGCCAAGGCGCAAATCTCGAATTATCTCTACTCGTTCCAGTGCATCGAAATCGGAATGAATATAAGCAACTTTGATTTGTAGTTGGCTAAGATAGTCGGCAAGGTCTTCTGCCATTCGTTTTGTAAGAGTTGTTACAAGGACGCGTTCTTTTTTCAGTACCCTTTGCCGTATTTCTTCCAAAAGGTCGTCGATTTGGTTGCGAGCAGGACGGACAACAACCTGTGGGTCGACTAACCCCGTTGGGCGAATGATTTGCTCAACAACGGCACCTCCGGTTTTTTCGAGTTCGTATGGTCCGGGGGTTGCACTAACATATATGACTTGATTTACAAGTGCTTCGAATTCCTGGAATTTCAAGGGTCTATTTTCCAATGCCGATGGCAAGCGGAATCCGTAATCGACCAAGACTTGCTTCCGAGAGCGGTCTCCGTTGTACATTCCTCGAATTTGAGGAATAGTAACGTGACTTTCGTCAATTACTACCAGATAATCTTGAGGAAAGTAATGTAGGATTGTTTCGGGTGTATCGCCAAAGTTCCTACCCGAAAGATGCATCGAATAATTTTCGATTCCCGAACAGTATCCGATTTCCTTCATCATTTCGATATCGAACAGGGTACGTTGCTCGAGTCGTTGAGCTTCGAGTAATTTCCCTTCGGAACGCAATTCTCGGAGTCGTTCAACAAGTTCATTCTTTATTGCAACAATAGCTCTTTCCAAACGAGAAGCAGTTGTAACGAAAAGCTTGGCTGGGTAGATGACATAGTCTTCGAATTCTTTGAGTATTGCTCCCGTGGTTGTATTGAAAAGTTGAATTAATTCGATAGTATCGGCGAATATTTCAATTCGCAAGGCAACATCATATTCGTAAGCAGGCATAATATCGATAATATCGCCACGGACACGAAAGCTTCCCCGCCGAAAGTTCAAATCATCTCGCTCGAAATATAAATAAATTAGTTTTTGCATCAATTGTTTCCGAGTGATTTTCATTCCCCGATGAATGGGGAACAAAAATTCCATAAAATCTTCTTTCTTCCCAATGCTGTATATACAGCTAACCGAAGCAACAATGATTACATCGCGTCGACCTTCGACAAGTCGGCTTGTGGCTCGGAGCCGAAGTCTGTCGATTTCGTCATTGATTGAAAAATCCTTCTCAATGTAGGTGTCGGTCTGAGGGATGTATGCCTCGGGTTGGTAGTAATCGTAATATGAAATGAAATATTCAACTGCATTTTCGGGGAAAAAGGAACGAAATTCGCTATAAAGTTGTGCTGCAAGTGTTTTATTTGGCGAAATTACTAGAGTTGGTTTTTGTACTTGTTCAATTACATTCGAAATTGTAAATGTTTTACCTGAACCCGTTACACCAAGGAGGACTTGGTGCTTTTCGCCCCGCCGAATTCCTTCGACTAATTCCTGTATTGCCTTCGGTTGGTCGCCTGCGGGTGCGTAATTCGAGTAAAGTTTGAACTTCCCCATAGCTTATAGAATTAACAATATAGTAACGAATTTGTTGTATAAAAATTTGTTTATCTTTGAAGAGGGATTATATTCTTTCGATTCTCACCAAGACTGTATCGGAATCTACTTGCATTCCATTGCTGACGTTGATTTCCTTTACAACACCGTCGATTGTTGTGTAGAGTGTTATTTCCATCTTCATTGCTTCGACAATGACAATTGGGTCGCCTTCGCTTACTTGTTGATTATTTTCGACAAGCACTTTTACAACGCTGCCAGGCATTGGTGGTTTTATAATTTCTTCGGTCTTGTTTTTTCCTATTGTGTCAACAAACTCTTGCTCCGATTCATCGAATTTTTCGAAAGTATAAATTTCTCCATCGACAAAGACGTAGTAGCTCTTATTGTCTTCGGCAACGAAACATAGTTTTGTTTGTCCATTTAAGTTAATTTTATAAGTATTCTGGTCGAATTTAGTGAAATCGAAATCAAAGTTTTCGCTATCGATTGTAATTTTGTCATTTTTCGATTCAATTTCATACTTTTTGTTATTGAAAGTAATTTTCATATTCTAATCCAATTTTGTTGATGCAATTTCCCATTTTCCAATGATTTGCCAAGGCAAAGGAATTTGGCTTTCGGACGTAGCAACTTCGACTTTTGCTCGGGTGCGTGTTTTTTCGAATGCTTCGACAGCCGAAAGAGCAAACGACAGGTTGTTTGTTGGAAAAGTGAATAAATCTTTCTGATTTTTTTCGATAAAGTTAGTATAGGTTTCTCCGTTGATCCAGTCTTTGTGTTCCAATATGTTTATCAGGAAGGGAATTGGTGTTTTAACCCCGAGAATGACGGTATTTTTGAGTGCTTGAATCATCCTTTGTCGGGCTTCTTCTCGATTGCGTCCCCATACAATTAGTTTAGCAAGTATAGGGTCGTAGAAAATTGGAACTTCGCAGCCCGAATAAATTCCCGAATCGAATCGAACAAAAGGTGCAATTGGTTCTCGGACGTATAGGATTTTCCCTGCCGAAGGCAAAAAGTTTTTTTCTGGGTCTTCGGCGTAAATACGGCATTCGATTGCACAGCCGTTTTGCTTTAAATCTTCTTGTTTGAAGGGCAATGGTTCGCCGCTTGCGATTTGAATTTGTAATTTGACCAAATCAACTCCTGTTGTAAGCTCGGTTATTGGGTGTTCGACTTGAATACGAGCATTAACTTCCAAAAAATAGAAGTTATTGTCTTTGTCCAAAAGGAATTCGACTGTGCCAAGATTTGTGTAGCCAGCAGCTTTGATTGCTCGGACTGCTGCTTCGCCCATTCTTTGTCGTAATTCGGGAGTCAGGGCAACTGATGGGGTTTCTTCGATTATCTTCTGATGCCGCCTTTGAATCGAACATTCTCTTTCGAATAGATATACAGCATTTCCGTATAAATCGGCAGCTACTTGGAATTCGACATGTCGGGGCGAAGGTATGTATTTTTCGAGGTAAATGGCATCGCTTTTGAAAGCAGAAATCGATTCTCGCATCGCTGCATCAATTGCTTGGGGTAGGTCTTCGGGACGTTCAACTATACGCATTCCTTTGCCACCGCCACCATCGGAGGCTTTAATTAACACGGGGTATCCGACTTTTTCTGCATTTGCAAGAAATTCATCAATACTTTTCGAACTGGATTTCATTCCAGGAATCACAGGGACAGCAGAATTCATCATAGTCTGACGTGAACGAACCTTTGAACCAAGCAAAGCCATCGATTCAGAATTCGATCCAATAAAAATCAGACCCGATTCGGTTACTCTGCGGGCAAACTCAGCTTGTTCGGAAAGGAAACCATACCCCGGATGAATTGCATCGCATTTGGTTTTGTGTGCTGCTTCGAGTATAGCATCGATATTCAAATAGGATTTGAGAGGAGGGGATTCTCCTACATAAACGGCTTCGTCGGCAAGCATTACGTGAAGAGCATTTTTGTCGATTTCAGAATAAATGGCAACTGTTCGAATTCCTAATTCCTTACAGGCTTTAATGATTCGGCAAGCAATTTCGCCACGATTGGCAATTAGTATTTTCTTAATCATATCGAAATTTGTTCCAAAACAAAATGAAAATTTACAACTTAGACAATAAAATTGCAAATGACAATTATAAATTGTATAAAATATTGCAATTTTGTAACTCAAAAACACTTGGCTATGAACAAAAGTATTGATTGGCTAATTGTAGGCTTGGGTAATCACACGGAAGAATATTTGAACACAAGGCACAACATAGGCTGGATGGTTGTTACTGCCTTTGCAAAAAAGCACAATGGGCAGTTTGCTCCTGTATCGAAATATTTCAGTTTGGCAAAGGTAAATTTTAAAGGCAGAACAATTACATTGCTTTTGCCACGGACTTTTATGAATTTTTCTGGTTATGCAGTGCGAATTGCAAGTGAATCGTTTGGAATAAAAAGCGATAGAATAGTTGTTGTTTGCGATGAATACAATTTCCCCTTGGGACGAATTCATTTAAAAGAGGACGGAGGCGATGGCGGGCACAACGGTGTTGCATCAGTTATCGACCATTTAGGCACAAGGAACTTTCTGCGTTTAAGATGTGGAATTGGAAGGAATTTTGGCGAAGGCGAACTTGTCGATTATGTGCTTTCGCCTTTCTTAGAAGAAGAGGTCCCAGTCCGAGACCTAATGATTTCGAAAGCAGTCGAAGCTTTGGAATATCTAATTATCAAAGGAAAAGCACGAGCAATGAGCGATATCAATAGCGAAAAGCTCTGGAAAATTTCTTTCGAAAAAGACATTGGCGTTGAAAATGGTAAAGAAACAGATTAAGCAAGTTTAATCTTCAATAGTTATTTGTGTAGAGAAACTATCAATTACCTTCCCACGCAAATCGTACGCTTTAATTTCTAATCTTGTGGGCGAAACTTCCATAATTGCGTAATTATAGTCTTTTACGGATCTCATTACATATTCGTTTTCTTCGGGTGTGTATAGTGGTGCCCCACCGCCAGCAATTGTAAAATGTTGTATTCCATTAACTTCGCAGCGTTGGTAGAAGTGATTGTGCCCACAAAATACGAAAATCACACCATTGGGTTCGAAAATATTTTTCGTAAAAACCTGCATTTTACTGTTGGGTTTGTGCCCACCGAAAGAATAAGCTGGCTTGTGGAAGACAACAATTTTCCATCGTTTGTTGGTGGATTTCAAATCTTCCATTGCGAATTTAAATTGAGGGGAATTTTCGTCGATGTTTCCTTCGGTGTTCAAAATGAGAAAATGGGCATCGCCATAATCGAAGGAATAATAATATTCATCGCCCGAAGCAGATTCGGGGGCTTGGAGGAAGACTTTGGTTAAATCGGTACCTGCTTCGTGGTTTCCAAGAGCGTTAAAAAATGGAACTTCGGCAATCAGGTTTTGTTCTTCGGGGGTAAAGAATTCTTTTTTCCACTCGGAGTATTTTCCCGAAAAGCATAAATCGCCTGTGTAAATTGAAAAATCCGGGTTATGCGTCTTCATTTTTACTGACTTACGGGAATGAACCTCGGGATTTGAGCGACTGTCCCCCATAATTGCAACACGGAAGCTAACTCCTTCGGGCACTGCTGTTCGGAAAGTAAACCATTGGCTTGTGTCTTTTCCATCTACGACTCGGTACGAATAATATTCCCCTGCTTCAAGGTTTGTTAATTTGATTCGATGGACATAAGTTGATATTCTTCTATCTTCGGCAATTCGATAGAAAGTGGTTTTTTCTTGCTGAATTTGCTCACTTCCTTTTATTTTGTAATGAACAATTACATCTTTCGGCGAATCGGTTTCTGCCATAACAACGATCGAATTGTTTGTTACAGCTTGCAAATATGGCTTCATTAATAGTTTGGCAAAGGAAGTGTAAAAGGAAAGAAGAAGTAGAATGTTTGCAAAACACAAGGAATGAATTGTTTTTTTCATACTAATTACCTTTTTTCGAAAAAAATGCATTGATTGTTAGGGAAAAATTAGTATTTAACAGAACAGCCGTAAGGTTTGGTTGTTTTAACGGGCACATTTTCGCCCGAAAGAAGAGCATCGAGTACTTCTTGAACATAATTACGAGCTTTTTCTATGTCGGCTTTATCGGTTGTCGGTTTATCGTCAATCCCCCCAGCATATACAAGTGTCCCTTTGTTGATGATAAAGATATGTGGTGTAGTCTTTGCACCATACATTTTACCTACCGCTCCATCTTCATCAATTAAATAATAATTCATTTTTGCTTTATATTCTTGGATTCTTTTCTTTATTTCGGTTTTCGGAAGGTTGCCTTGCTTTCCAGGAGCAGAGGAGCAAATCGAAACCCAGATAATTCCTTTGCTTGTGTATCTTTCTTGTAGTTTGGGAATATTACCACTTTCGTAATGTTTGCGCACGTAGGGACAATCGAAATTAATCCATTCGAGAACTACGATTTTGTTAAAGTGGTCTTCCAAAATGAATTCAGCTCCGTTGACATCTTCCAAAACGAATTTTGGTGCAGGTTGGTCGATTTTTGCTTGTTCTTTCTGTGCAAATAGCAAACCGACAGAAAAAATTAGCAATAGCAAAGCCATTCGTCGCATTTAATCCTCCTTTTTTGTTTTACCAATAACAAATAATATATAACTCGAATCAATGGTTTTTATTGAAAGATAACCTTCGATTTGCGTGGGGTCGCCCCACGTATATTTTGCAAAAGGTAAACGAAAGTATTCTCTGCTATTCGGATTAGAGCCCGTTTCGAAATTTAGTTTTTCATAATCGAAAAGACCTTCTGTGAGTGGGAAAAATTGCATTTGCAAAATTTGTTTGTTACTTATTTCGGCTAATGGAAATTTGATTCCAAACTCGTCCATTGTCAAATTTTTCAGTGTTAATGTATCGAAAGAGTTGGCGGAATATAGTTTGTTTAATAATTTGTAATGATTTGTCTTTTTGCTTTTATTTGCGGTTACAGGCAAAGTGATTGATAATTTTGCTTTTCCCGGCACACATTTATGTTTGCAAACTAACCATTTTGCTGAAAGTTCCAAATTCAATCGATTAGATTCGAAATCTTTTGGGACAATAAATTTGAATGGGAAAAATTGCATTCCGTAGTAATTGTAGGTAGCAATTCCCTCGTCGATAAACAATTTCGGCAATGGATATAGTGGTTCGATTTCTTTTGAATGACTACCACTGATTTCGAGTTTCAATTCGGTTGCTTGGCCAACATCACCAGGGTTCAGCCAATAGATGTGCCATCCTTTTGCAGGATTGATTTTGATTGCACCAAAGAGTGTGTCGCCCTTGCTTAATGTTTCGTGCGAACTTAATATTTCAATTGCTATTCTCGAATCCGAATATCTTGGTTTCGAAGGCTTCGAAAATGAAGAGGATAGAAAAGCTAACAAAAACAATAGGAGAAGAAATTTCACAAAATAGTAATTTTTCATAACTTTCAAAAAAACAAATTTTCGTAGAAATAAGAAACGATTTAGTTTTACCAAAATTTTTTGATTAAACCAAATAGAGAAAAATTTGTCTAAAATATTGATTATTCGTTTAATTCGTCTTACGTTTTTTTAGTGGTTGGATTATGAAAACGAAGCTTTTATTTTTGTTTGTTATTTTTTTTGGTTTTACAATTATTTCATTTTCGCAGGAACGGCAAACCCCCAGTCGTCAATCAGACCCTATTGGGACAATTAAAGGGAAAGTAGTCGACGATGTTACGGAAAAGCCAATGGAATATGTTAGCATTCAACTACTTCGCTTTCGTGATTCTTCATTGGTTAGTGGTACTTTGACAAATTCCGATGGTATGTTTTCGATAAATAATATTCCTTTTGGTCGCTATGTTCTCAAAGTTAAGTTCATTGGCTATCGGACAAAGTATGTTGATTCGCTTTTTGTCACCCCGAGGAATCCTAATGTTAATGTTGGTGTAATTCATTTCGAGCCCGAACCAATTCAAACTATGGAAGTCGAAGTTGTTGCTCAAAAGGATATTGTTACTTACCAAATTGACAAGAGGATATATAATGTGGATAAAGATTTAAATGTTTCTGGTGGTTCGGCTGTAGATGTGCTTTCGAATGTGCCTTCGGTTCAAGTAGATTTGGATGGGAATGTAAGCCTTCGTGGTTCGGGAAATGTTACAATTTTGATTGATGGCAAACCATCGGCTCTTCTGGGTTTCGACCGCACTGCTGTTTTGGAACAAATACCTGCCGATAACATTGAACGAATCGAAGTAATTACAAATCCTTCGGCTAAGTTCGACCCCGATGGTGTTTCAGGAATTATTAATATTGTTACCAAGAAGAACCTTTTATTAGGTTGGGGCTCAATAGTAAACTTGAATGCAGGCACTGCCGACAAATACAATGGCTCGTTGAATGTAAACTTGCGAACCGAAAAGATCAATTCTGCTTTAGGTTATAGTTACCGTGCTTTCAGTATGCGTGGAAGTTCTACTGGTTCGAGAAATTCTTTCTTCCCCGATACTTCCCTACTCTATCAGAAGCAAGATTTTCTCCGCCGTGGTTCCTTCCAAAGATTCAGCTTTATGTTTGAATGGAAGCCCGATAATTTTAATTCAATCTCCTTCAACTCTAATTTAGGAAGCTTTAACAGAAAACTTTCGGATTCAACAGGCTATTTGCTCGAAAATTTGCAAACAGGATTTAAAAACGACTATTATCGCCTGACATCTTCGGAAGTACCAAATTTAAGCTACGACTTTGGATTGAATTACAAGTTGACATTCGAAGAGCCCGAAAAAGAATTGAACGCAAATCTAATGCTAATGCGTTTCGGCGGGACTGATGAATCGAATTATAACCAAACATTCCTCGGTTCTCAACAAGCGAATAAATTATTGCAACGGAATGTAAACGATTCCAAAAATCTAAATCTTGTAGGGGAACTCAACTATACAAACCCATTAAATTTCGGTAAACTCGAAACAGGGGTTAAGGCTTCCCTTCGAACATTGAACATTGATTACAAATTTTATAACTACGATATGATTTCTGATTCCTTTGCTTTAAATACATCGATTAGCAACAACTTTGAATATACCGAAAACTTGTATTCTGGATACCTTACTTTTTCGAACAAAATTAATAAGTTTGGATACCAAATTGGGTTGCGAAGTGAATTTGCTCAAACCCGAGGCGAACAAATCACAACCGATTCAGCTTTTACAAAAGATTATTTTAACATTTTCCCCACCCTGCATTTAAGTTACAACATTAATCCTGCCAACACTTTAATGTTTAGTTATACTCGCCGAGTCAATCGCCCAATGTTTATGGCTTTGAATCCTTTCATTGATTATTCTGACCCACAAAATCTTTCGCAAGGGAATCCTCGATTGCATCCTGAATATGTAAATTCATTCGAACTTTCGGACTTGCAATATCTTCCCAATGGTTCACTGAATCTGACTTTGTTCTATCGATACACTACCGATATTATCTCCCGTGTTACAAAATTACTCGATTCGACTACAACTTTGACTACTTACGAGAATTTGAACAAGAGCAAGTCGCTTGGTTTCGAAGCAATATTGAACCAAAACCTGTTCAACTGGATTAAGATGAATTTAAGTTTCAGCTACTTCTATCTCGATGTAAATGGATTGCCACAGTATGGAATCCCTGCAAGGAAAAGCAATAGTTGGAATGTTAAATTAAACACGATTTTGAATATTACCCGAGATTTAGATTTGCAGGTCAATCTATCGTACGATTCGCCTGTTGTTACTACTGGTGGTGGCGGGATGTATTGGAGATTCTTTACAATGGGGAGCCTTGGTAAAATTGATGGAATTTTTAGTGCAAATCTTGCCTTGAAATACGAAATTATTCCCGAGAAATTTACAATAAATTTCAGATTGATGGATGTGTTCAAAACTATTCGGTATAATTTGGAAACAACAGGGCAGGGCTTTACTTCTTACTTTAACCGAACACGTGAAAGTCGAGTTGCTTTCTTAGGCATTCAATATAAATTCAACGATTACAAAGCTCCAAGAATTAAGCGACAAAACGAATTGCCGGAAATAGAAATGGAATAGTTGCCGAAAGTTTATTCAATTGCTATTGCCAAGACTGTTTCGCCCAAAACTTTCTCTAATCGGACTTTTACGCGCTTTTTCTCGGTCGAGTTAAAATTCTGGATTTCGCAACGAATGTAGTTTTCTGTCCATCCTTTCCAAAGATTAGTCGAAGGATTATATTCTTCGGGGATAACTTCGGCTAGTTCACCAAGTTGTTCGGAATAGAATTGATACCGTTTCAACTCGGAAAGTTTCCTAAGAATATTTGTTCTTTCTTTACGAATTTCTTTCGCAACGGGGTTTGGCATTTCGGCTGCTGGTGTATTATCGCGTTCAGAATAAGTGAAAACGTGCAGGTAGGAAAAAGGAAGGTTTTGCAGAAACTCGTAAGTTTCTTCGAAAAGTTCGTCGGTTTCGCCAGGGAAGCCAGTAATAACATCAATTCCGATGGCGCAATGAGGTATCTTATCTTTTATCTTAAATATGAGCTCACGGTAGCGTTCCGTGTTGTATCTTCTTTTCATTAACCTTAAAATTTCGTTTGAACCACTTTGCAATGGAATATGAAAATGTGGACAAATTTTACTACTTTGAGCAACAATATCTATTATTTCATCAGTAACTTTGTTTGGCTCGATTGAAGAAATACGGAATCTTTGTTTCAAGTTTAAATTTTCAATCAATCGCAGAACGTCCGTGAACTTTTCGCCATTTGGAGAGTGGTATTCGCCGAGATTAATACCCGAAAGAACAATTTCTTCGTATTCTGTTTCGTTCAGTTGAAGGAGCTTTTCGCGTAGTGAATTGAATGGGAGGCTACGACTTTTGCCACGCGCCAATGGAATTGTGCAATAGGTGCAAACATAGTCGCAACCATCCTGAAGTTTCAGCACCACCCGAGTTCGGCTTTCGTTATCGACAGAGATTGCAGTGTGGTATGGAAGCTCATCATCGATATCGCCGACGAAAACTTTTGGCTTTGGCTGTTTTTCGAATTTATCGATAAGCAAGGGAATACTGAATTTGTATTTTGTGCCAAAGATTGCATCGACACCTTCTATTTTTTCAATCTCTTCGGGTCGCAACTGAGCATAGCAACCAATAACTGCAACAAAAGCATTTGGGTTCAAACGAATAGCACGGCGGATAATTTTTCGGGAATCGGATTCGGCAAGGTTTGTTACCGAGCAAGTATTTATTATAACTGCATCGCAGGGGGAGCCGAATTCAACAACTTCGGCACCGAGCCGAATAAATTGCTTTTGTATCTCGGAAAGTTCGGCGTAATTGACTTTGCATCCTATATTATAGAAAGCGACCTTCATATTTTTCGTTAAAACTAAATTTATTTTTACAAGCAAACTTAACGATAAGAAAGAAGTTTTATTACAAAGAAATATTGCAAAAATATTTTAAGAGTAAAAAGTTTTGCAATTTGAATAGTTTAATTCAATTTTATTTATTTTTGCTCTTGTATATTTTGGGGGGATGAAATGAAAAAAATTTTTGTCAGTTTTTGTCAAATCTTCTTCCTTCTTACATCATTTTGGGCATATGCTTCTGACACAATTACAATTCGTACAATTGAATTTAATCAACCGAAGTATGGATGGTTCGATTTTCCCGATTCGACCCAAACTTTCGAAAAGATATTAATGAATTACACAATCAAGTGTCCTTGTGGGGAATGGGATTATATCGCAAATGTTTTTGTAAAACAGTTTTATGTACCAAATTTCCGTGTCGATAGTTCAGTAGTCGAAGAATTTGCCCTTAGGTTCGATACTTCTTGGGTCTATTCTCTTTCCAATGTTGGCGGGCAATTACGAATAGATTCAACCCCAGCCAAACCAAAATTAGTTGAATTCTACGAAGATGAGAACAATCCTTCGAATCGTACATCTTTTCGCTACGTTTGGCAACCATATTACCGTTATTATATTAATTCATTTGGGCAAGTCGATTCTGTATTTGTACCAGCCGACACTGTCCTACAATTAAAGAAACGAAGAGTATACTACAATGATGAATTAACGATTTCGGATACTTACGAGATAATGCGCTTTATCACACCTTATGGAATTGGTTTAGATGTAGGCGACGGCTTTACTTGGGTTTTGGATGTGAGTGATTTCAGACCTTTACTAACAGGAAGAGTTTATATTGATGCTCCGAACCAACAAGAGCCAATTGAAATTACTTTTGATTTTATTAAAGGGATACCCGAGCGAAAGGTTTTGCGAATAGAAAAACTCTGGGAGTTTAATCGTTTGGTTTACGACAAAAACACAGAAAATTATCTTTCGCCACGGATAATTTCTTTAAATCCTAACGAGAAAATGGCAAGGTTCAAGGTTATTCAAACTGGACACGGTTTTGGTGGAAATGAAGACAATTGTTGCGAATTTTGTCGAAAAAATGCTTTTGTAAAAATTAATGATACAATTCGTTACACTCGACCCGTTTGGAGAATTTGTTCCGATAATCCATTGTATCCACAGGGTGGGACTTGGTTATTTGACCGAAGTAATTGGTGCCCTGGCGCCATAGTTCATCCGTTCGATTTCGAACTTACACCTTTTATTAAGTCCACATCATTTTTGTTAGATTATGATATGGAATTCTATGATAAACCGTATGCAAGTGGTAGTAATACAGTTGGGAATTGGGTGATAACATCCTACTTAATTGTTTACGATAGTTTAAACTTCCGATTAGATGCAGAGATAACCGATATTGTTCGACCAAGTAATAAAGATGTACATCTTCGGTTTAATCCTGCTTCGACAAATCCAATAATCTATGTTAGAAATCGTGGCTCGCAAGGAATCAATAATTTGGATTTTGAATATGGAATAATCAATGGAAATGTTTACACCTACAATTGGGTGGGAGAAATCAAACCGCTCGAAGAACAAAGGATAATTCTTCCTTCAATCAATTGCGATGAATGGGAAATTAATTCGAACAAGTTCTTTGTCCGTATTACAAAGGTTAATGGAATTTTCGACGATTACCAGCGAAATAATTTTGCAATTTCTGAATTTTCGTCGCCTCCTTCTTACTATCAAAATCTTGTAATAAATCTACGAACAAATAACTACGATGTTTTGCCTTTCTACGATGGTGTTGTTCGTCCGTATAGTTACGAGTTATTCAGTGCCGATGGCAAACAAGTTTTTGCAAAAAATGAACTTCTTCCAAGCACATATTACCGAGATACTTTGAATTTGCAAAATGGTTGTTACGAGTTTGTCTTTAACAACTTGTTTAATTGTGGGCTTGGTTTTTGGTTTTACCAACGTTACTACAACTTATCTAATGGTAGTTTGGAATTTGCCAGCGATAACCTTCTCGAACACCGGTTCCAATTAGATTTTGGAAGCCAAATTCGACACAGTTTCAGGGTCGATTTTCAACCAACAGTTTCATTTTACCCCGATACTTTAGACTTCGGTAGTGTTGAAATCGGCAAATCCAAAGTTTTGAATGTAATAGTAAAACCATCGAACCTAAAAGGTTTGGTCGTAAAAGACCCCAAAATTCCATTTGGTACACAAAAGGGTTTGAAAATTGAAAAAATTATGCCTGAGCCAGATAATTTAGGCAATATTAACCTTTCTTCGAGCGACTCGGCTACGATAGTAATTAGTTTTCAACCAAGCAAAGAAGGAAAAATTACCGGAACTCTTTCGTTTTTAACAAATGATAAAAAACAACCATCGTCGAGCGTTCCAATAATTGGATTTGGAAAAAATCCAAATAGCGTGGGTACAATGACAATAGAAGAGGGGGTAAATCTTTATTACAAGAATCATTCAAAATGTATTGTCATTCTGGTAGAAAATGATTTGTTGAATATATACAAGGTCGATGTATTCTCGGTTTTAGGGGACTTAGTTTATTCTATTGCCGAACCGAAAGAGAATTGTGGGGTGATTTGCTTACCTATATTTCTTGCAAACGGTGCATATTATGTTAAAATTGATTTGGGAAATGTAGTAGTAGCTAAACCATTGTTAGTATTCGATTTTTGATACTTTTGGATATGATAAAAGTAATTGAGTTTAATTGATAACAAAAAAT
>FWWL01002281.1_pt1 | contig 40750 bp, 38 predicted proteins | sample 2228331 | NCBI WGS metagenome assembly FWWL01 (sample SAMEA103939775, study PRJEB20133) | metagenome
CTATAATGTTTCTTTTTTAATCACAATTAAGTAAGCTGCATTAATTTCACGAAATGTGACAGTCCATATCAATAGTGGCAGTTATGCACAATAACCCCTTTTTCATCGGACCTGATGCTTGGCACAAATTTTACGAAAAAGATAATATTTCAAAGCAATTCTAATATAATCTACTGAAGATTATTTTAGGGGGATGTGCCTTATGAGTATAGATACAGTCAGCTTTTCTTATGAGGGAGATGCAATTCTAGGTAACACGCAATGTATAATTAAAGCAAAGCAGCGGGATATATACTCAAAAGTCGAGGTAATTATTGAGGATATTAATGATACCAGAAACAGATTCGGAAGAGAGTTTGAGGATGTTTTTGAGTTCTTTGAATGGTTGAAAGGCAAATATTAATAAATGAAAAAAGGTATCCAGAAAGTGAGCAAAGCTTCTTTCCCGGATACCTTTTTATTACTTATCGATTAAAATCCTATCTGTACAGGAACTTCAACCTCTACACGATTCTCATAAGCTTTCTTGAGTGCGCCGATGAAATCGCCATGAGCATCCTTAAGACTCATTGTTGCTCCGGATACTACATCAGCAAGTGCTGCTTTTTCTTCTACAGTAAGCTTTTCATACTTTGCTTTGTCTTCTGGCTTAGTTGTTGCTGCCGGAACCTTTAAAGGACGTCCATTAAGGTCGGAAAGATTCTTTGCTGCCCACTGTTCGATTTCTGCTACAGTCTTGCCTCTGAAGAAATTCTGATAGAAGTTAACCTGCTTATACCAATCATTTGCCGGGTTCATGCCGTATGTGTCGCCACGCTCACGTTTTGACTTCCAGCCATTAACTTCAGCTGCTATAGTTTCATTAGTGTTTATGGATTTCCCGGTTACCTTTGCATTTTCTTCTTTATGCTCTGATACATTATAGCCCGGTGTTGCAGGCCAGCCGGAGAAATGCGGCATGCTTGCTCCATCATAGTTTGGTGTGGATACTTCCAACCCATCATAATAAACGTTGATAACTTTTCCGTTCTTATCGAAGGTTGCATTTACCATTGTAACTGTGAATGAGTAAACCTGTACACCATTAGCATCCTTACCAGGTCCTACACGGAATCCAGGAAATTGTGCGAATCCCTGATACATTTTTGCAGTTGGTGTTACCAATGTGCTGGCATCTGCTACGATCGCAAGAGCCATAACCAGAACAAGAACCAGAGATAAAACCTTTAGCTTCTTCATGTTAATCCCCCTTAAATTTATTATTTATATGTATTTAACATATTCCGCTGTAATAATTATCATTATAGCTACATTATAAAACTCTGTTAATTATTAGTCAACCATATTTATCCATTGTTTGATAAATAATTATCATACAAATCAGATAAAAATAATCAATTGATTATCTTTACTTATTTTCAGAATTATATCTTTTCATTAGCTAAGCATTTGGTACATATTCTATTTTCAAATGAAAACAATAGGTTAAGGAATACAATTTCACAAATATAGGAGAGATATATGAATCATGATGATGGGAAGCACAAAGACAATAGCACTAAATTAAAAAGTATAAATAGTAATGGAACCTTTGAGCATGAAAATCACAACATGCCCATATGGTTTATAAAGAGCAAGCACGCAATATATTACGTGCTCGGTGTGATCGAGGTAATGCTCGTATTCCGTTTCATTCTCAAGATTCTGGGTGCTAATTCTCAAAACGTGTTTGTGTCATTTTTATATTCCACGGCAGGTTTCTTTGCAGCACCTTTCTCCGGGATTTTCAGCTCTTTCACGCCCTACGGACTTGCTGCAAAATCTATATTTGAGCCTGCTGTCATAATCGGGATGGTGGTTTATGCAATAATCGCATGGGGCATTGTAGGTCTTATCAGGATAAAAGCTTGAGCTGCAATCTTTATTTATTTTTCTCGTCACAAGCCACATGGGGTCTGTATAAACATCTATCCCAATGCACTTAACTATCCCAGCTTGAAGCCACTTGTTCAAGCATTAGAATTGTACTATCTTTATTAAAGACCCTGTCAAAAGCATTCAGAGCAAAATCCAGCTGCTGTTTTGTATGTGTGGAGGTGTAGCTTGTCCTTAGCAAAGCCTTGCCCTGAAGTACAGCCGGTGCTATGACAGGATTTACATATACTCCTTCCTCCAAGAGCCTCTTTGCGATTATAAATGTTTTATAATTCTCATATGTCATAACAGGTATTATGGGTGTATTAGAATCACCTAGCGGTATTCCCAGTTCTTTCAATCCTCTTCTCATATATTCTGCGTTATCCCAAAGGCGCTTAATTCTTTCCGGTTCTTGTTCAAGTATGGACAGAGCAGCTAAAGCACTGCCAGCGTTAGCAGGTGGTATAGAAGCACTAAAAATAAAGGGTCTGGAATAATGCTTTATATAGTGCACTATCTCTTCCTTTGCAGCAATAAATCCACCTAAACTAGCCAGGGATTTACTAAAGGTGGACATGATGATATCAACTTCATCCTCTAATCCAAAATACTCTGCAGTACCTCGTCCATGCTCTCCCATAACGCCAAAGCCATGTGCATCGTCCACCATTATACCTGCATTATATTTCTTGGCAAGTACTACTATTTCAGGTAAATTTGCAATATCACCTTCCATACTGAATACGCCGTCAACAACTATAAGCTTTCCGTAATCCTTTGGAATGAATTTTAATACTCTTTCCAGGTCTTCCATATCGTTATGTTTAAACTTTAAGTTTTTCGCAAAGCTAAGTTTACATCCATCAACTAAGCTGGCATGGTTACCCCTATCTGATATTGTATAATCGTTTCTTCCAGCTATGCAGGATATTATACCTAGATTTGTTTGGAATCCTGTACTAAAGGTTAATGCCGCTTCCTTTTTTACAAAATTCGCTAATCGCTTTTCTAATTCTATATGTAAACTCAAGGTCCCATTAAGAAACCTTGACCCCGAGCACCCTGATCCAAATCTTTCAACTGCCTTCATGCTTTCCTTCTTTACTCTCTCATCAGAAGTTAGACCGAGATAATTATTTGACCCCAACATAATTGTCCTTCTTCCATCAATGCTTACTTCAGTATCCTGTCCTGATTCAAGCACATGAAAATAAGGATATATGCCTGCTGCTATGGCATCCTTCGCATCAGTAAACCTATAGCACTTATCAAAAATATCCATTAAACTGTCACCCTCCTATATGATAGAATTCTAATTCCGCAATAATAATCATATATCACTCGACTAGTGAAATTTGTTAGTTCATGCTTGTACTATTAAGTTTTCTTCGACATAATTATCACCTATTATGTCAACTTTATATTTACTCTTCTAAAAGCAGAAATAGAACCCACTATATCCTTGGTGTCCTTTTGGTACGGTATGCATAAAGAAAAAACACTGCATCCAAAAATGCAGTGTTTTGTATGTGAATTCATATTATTTCTCGTAAAATCAAGGGAGTCGAAGTCTTTTATCCCCTTTACATATGATTATGGTTTCCTGCTACACAACATCCATCGCCTTTATAAACCTCATAATATTGTCCATGGTTTTATCCAAATTTTTCATGCTATCAACTATTGCTTCATCTAGAGGCATTGGCCTTTGGTTTATACTGAAAACTGCGGAAATGCCCAAATCATATATATTTTCAATACCATCGCCAATATAACCCACAACCGCAACAACAGGAACTTCTAGATGTTTTGCCCTCCTTGCGACTCCTGCTACCACTTTGCCTCTTAAGCTTTGAGAATCAATTTTCCCCTCTCCAGTAAATATCAGATCTGAGTCAAGTGCTATGCTTTCGAAATCAACTGTATTTAAAACAACATCTATCCCCATGCACAAATCTGCGCTCAAAAAGGCGACCATTCCCGAACCCATGCCCCCAGCTGCGCCTCCGCCTTTTATATTCGCTACATCAATCAACAGGTCTTTCTTTATTACTTCAGCAGCATTGATAAGTCCTTCATCAAGTTCCCTTACCATTCTGTCATCCGCTCCCTTTTGCGGTGCAAATACATACGCTGCTCCACGCTCTCCGTACATGGGGTTATCTACGTCACACATCACAGTAATTTCTATATCTTTAAGCAAGGGCAGTACATTTGAATTATCTATACTTTTAATATTTTTTAGTGTGCCTCCTATAGGTATAAATTCAGAATTTCTATCATCGTAGAACCTGGTTCCAAGTGCTGCAGCCGCACCAGCTCCAGCATCATTTGTACAACTTCCCCCAATTCCTAAAATGATTTTACTAACTCCATTATTAGCCGCATGAGCTATAAGCTCTCCAACACCATAAGTTGTTGTTACTAAAGGATTTTTATCTTTCCCGACCATTGGAAGACCTGCACAAGCTGCCATTTCAATTATAGCTGTTTTTCCATCAGCTAATAATCCATAGAAGGCTTCAACCTTATTGAAAAACGGACCTGTGACACTAAGGTTTATCCGCTCCCCCCCTAAAGCCGCTAAAAAACAGTCAACACTGCCTTCTCCACCATCAGCGACAGGTATTTCAACAACCTCGCAATCACTGAAATGCTGAATTACCTTACTTTTCATTATTTTGCATATTTCTTTGGAACTTAAACTGCCCTTAAAGGAATCAGGTATCAAAACCACCTTTTTCATATATACCTCCAAGACTAATAATTAAAACTTCTCCATTAAAATACTAGTCACTGATGTTACTGCATCAGTGACTAGTATTTTCCACTTCTAAATTATTCCAGTTCGGTTTAATAGCTCTCGTAGAAACACTAACCCTTCCTCCGCTTCTTTTTCTATGTTATTTGAATATGCCTCAATACTTATTCTTTTTGGCAGTCCACTTTCTTTCAGTTCTTCAAAAAAAGCACTGTATTCCAGGCTGCGCTCAAAAGTGGCTATGTATCTATCTAGCGTGCTTGCGAAATGAGCGTGTACTATTTGCCCCTGCCCGTTTTTTATATTCTGAACTGTTTCATTTCCGATTGCGAAGTGATAATAATCTATTAAACACTTAATATTTGTATGTCCCACCTGTTTAGCTATTTCGATTCCCTCAGTAAAAGTATTGATAATGTTGCTTTCAGTTCTATTCAGGTGTTCTATAGCAATATGAATTCCATTCTCTTTTACAATATCACCGATATTATACAGTCTATCAATCAATTGCTTTCTTGCTTCATTCATATCCACTCTACTTGGAACGTTTCTAGACCCAGCGCTGCCAAATACTATTACTTCAGCTCCAAGGCCTTTTGCTCTTTCAACAGACTTCTTTGTATACTCTAAAAAGTCAAAGCTATTAAATTGTTCACCTAAAAGCTTTATATTCGCCGGATAAAAATTATTGCATGCCTGGCAGCTTAATCCTGTTCTCTCTAACTTTTTTAATAACGTCTGGTAGTCTTCGTTATCTAACTGCATGATTTGCGCAAGTGGCAGTTCTACATAATCGTATCCAGCCTTTTTGTATATATCAATCCATTCTACACCAATTCCATCATTTTTTATTGAATTCATATTTGCACATATACCAATTTTCATGTGGATTACCTCTCATACTGAAATCATATTTAAACAGTCTTAATAGGCAGTATTTCTTCTGCCTATTAAGACATAATCACCAAATACGTATTGGGCAGATTATTCACTAAGTGGTTTTACTTCTATTCCTGCCAGTTTCTCATAATAACGTACAAGTGCACTATGATCACAAGTACCCATCCCATCCTTTTCCAAGTCCATCATCATATCAAGCACCTGCTCAGTAAGTGGTAATGGCATCTCAGTAGATTTGCCTGCATCAAGGGCATTTCTCAAATCCTTTATATGCAACTCTATACGAAAGCCTGGTTTAAAGTTTCTATCAAAAACCATAGGGGCCTTGGCATCGAGTACCGTGCTGCCTGCAAGACCTCCCCTTATAGCCTTATATACTCTTATTGGATCTACGCCAGCTTTGGTCGCGAGCGAAAGTGCCTCACTCATAGCTGCAATATTCAAAGCGACAATTATTTGATTTGCAAGCTTTGTAATATTCCCGCTTCCAATTTCACCAACATAGACAGTACTGCTTCCCATACAAAGCAAAATATCTTTCACTTTATTAAATATCTCTTCCTTACCGCCTACCATAATCGAAAGAGTTCCTTCTACAGCCTTTGGCTCGCCTCCTGATACTGGAGCATCAAGCATTTCCAGCCCTTTGTCTGCAAGTATGCCAAAGAGCTTCTGAGACACAGTTGGATTAATTGAACTCATATCAATAATAATTGTGCCGGGACGAGCACCCTCACATACGCCATTCTCTCCCAGAAGTGCTTTTTCTACATGTGGTGAGTTTTGAAGCATAGTTATAACTATATCACTGTTCTCTGCAACATTTTTACAGCTTGTTCCCGGTATTGCTCCGCATTCTACAACATTTTTAACTGAGTCCTCATTCAAATCATAAACTGTCAGTTCATATCCCTTTTTCAGAAGATTCTTGGACATGGGCTTGCCCATTATTCCTAAACCTATGAATCCTATTCTTAATGACATTTTACACACCTCTTTCTATTAGTTTATAAACCTTATCACAAATCGCTTCAGCAGTAAGGTTATATTCCTTCAGCAAATCCTCATGCTTCTCAGCTGATTGTCCGAAGACATCTTCTACTGCAACACATTCCACAGGTGTAGCGGTACCTTTAAGTGCAAATGCTACGGCTGCTGACAAACCACCTATTATCGAATGCTCCTCTGCCGTTACAACTCCTTTATAGCCTTCTGACAGCTCGCATACCTTTTTATATGGAAATGGTTTTAGGGTACTTACATTTACTACACGGGCGGATACTCCTTCACCTTCCAATGCCGAAGCAGCTTCCATTGCTTTTGAAACCATAACACCGCAAGCAAAGACCACTACATCCTTACCCTCTTTTATAATAACCGGTTCGCCTATTACAAAAGGCTTTTCAGCATCGCTATAATCAGGCGTTTCCGATCGTGTATTCCTGATATAAACAGGTCCGTTATGAGCTGCTGCTGCCCTGACAATTTTTCTTGTCTCAGCTGCATCCATAGGTACCAAAACTGTCATATTAGGAAGTGAGCACATTATTGCAACGTCTTCTATACATTGATGTGTTGCTCCATCACCAAAATCAGAAAAGCCAGATGACGAGCCCTGTATCTTCACATTAAGATTTGCAGTGCATACTCCTTGTCTTATCTGATCAAAGGCTCTGCCGCCTGAAAAAACAGCAAAGCTATTTGTAAAGGCTATTTTTCCGCCAAGCGCAAGACCTGCTGCAAAGGAGGTCATATTAGCCTCTGCTATACCCATTTCAAAAAATCTATCAGGAAATTCTTGCTTAAACAAGCATGACATTGTAGATTTCCCCAAATCAGCTTCAAGCACTACAATTCTCTCATCCTCATGGCCTAGTTCCACAAGCGTTTCTCCAAAGACCTGTCGTTGGTTGCCCATTGTTTTACCTCCAAACCCATAAATTATTATTTATAAACTTCCAATAGTTCTTCATATTGTTCTTTAGTAAGCGTTCCATTGTGGAATGCAACATTGTTTTCAGCGCAAGCTATGCCTTTGCCCTTTACTGTATGTGCTATGATTGCAACAGGAGCTCCTGATAGGTTGTCCAGCTTATCAAGAGTATCTACAATCTCTTTCATATTGTGACCATCACATTCCAGTATTGTCCACCCGAAAGACTCTAATTTTTCCCTAATATTATTGCAGCCTACACACTTATCAATGAAATCTGTAGCTTGAAGTCCATTATTATCTATTATTGCTACCAGGTTATCAAGCTTGAATTTGGAAGCCGACATCGCAGCTTCCCATATCTGTCCTTCCTGAAGCTCTCCATCCCCAACAATGGCGTATACCTTGGAACCTACTCCGTCTATCTTATGTGCTGCGGCAATGCCGGCTGCTATGGATAAACCCTGTCCGAGAGAACCAGTATTCCCTTCAATCCCCATAAGCTTTCTTACGTCCGGATGTCCTTGCAATCTAGTATGAAGTTTCTTAAGGGTTTTAAGTTCAGCTTTATCAAAATAGCCTGCCTCAGCAAGGCATGCATATTGTGCAGGAGCAGAATGACCCTTACTCAGGATAAATATATCCCTGTCTTTCATACCTGGGTCATTTGGGTTATTCTTCATCTTGTAGAAGTACAAGGCTGCAGCTACATCAGCAATTGAGCAAGAACCGCCAAAGTGTCCTGCTTTCCCAGGCCCTATCATTTGTATGATATTACATCTTACATTCTTCGCTTTTTGTTCAAGATATTCAATATTTGGCAAAACAATCAACTCCAATTTATTTTATAGATATACATATATATCAAACGCAATACTGCTGAATAAGCTTCTTCAGGAAGGATGCTGTCTGTATGGCACATTCGTCTACATTTTCAGCAGGCACAAGTCCTTCTGATAAAAATCCCTTATAATCTATTACATTAAGCAATTTAATCAGCTTTGCAAAGTCGAACTCCCCGTGGCCAATCCCGGCAGGCCATCTGTCGCTGTCCGAAAAATGGAAGTGCCTTACAATATCCTTTGCTTTTATGATACTCTCCTCAAGACTTCTATCTTCAATATAAATATGGTAAAGATCAAGCAAGAGTCCAAGGTTCGAAGCCCCTACCCTATTTATTATGTCTATTCCATCATCTGTTGTGTTTATGAAATTGATCTCAAACCTATTGGTTGGCTCAAAGTTGATTCTCACATTATGTTGGCCTGCATACTTACATGCTTGTTTCATTATTTCAACAAACATATCTCTAGTGTAGGAAATCGGTTTAAAATCCAATGCTCTCCCCCTGAATAAGCCTATGTTTACAGGGCAATTAAAATTTTCTGCTATATTAACCATAGCCTTTAATTTATCAAAAGCCTTAAGCCTTATTTTTTCATCCTCATGTACAAGTGTTAATCCATATTCCATTGCCATACGGCCGCTATTTATACATGAAAGCTTAATATTATTGTTTCTTAAAGCCGTATCAAGCCTTTTCCAATCAAATACTTCCGGATCGCTTATAATTATTTCAACTGCATCAAACCCGAATCTAGCAGCTTTCTCAACATTTAATTCTATTTCATCATGATAAAGATGTGCACATGGGATTTCCGGCATACCCTTAGTTCCTATGAACAATGATGTCTGTATCATAAACATCTTCCTTTCTTATATGTAGGTATAGTCCTAATCAAACATAATAACTATTTTACCAACACTGCTGATATTTTCCTTAGCATATTTAAACGCTTCAACCACGTTGTCAAACTTAAATCTGTGAGTTACCAACAGTTCCGGGTGGATTCTGCCTTTATTAGCATCGTCTATAATACGCGGAAAAACATTTACGCTGTTTCTCGAGCCTAAAACAGTCATTTCGTTTTTAGTAAAGTTAATCCCTGTGAAGGCCACCTTATCGTTGGTCAGCCCTACTATTACTATCTTGCCCCCTGATGCTACAAGGTTTTCAGTGTTTTCCATCACCTTTGTAACTCCTGTGGCTTCTATGACAATTCCCGCTCCCTCATTACCGGTAAGCAGCTTCACCTTTGCATTTACATCCTCTATTAATGGATTTATTACTTCATCAGCTCCCATTTTTTTTGCAAGCTCCAACCTTGACGGTGAAGTATCAACCGCAATTACTCTTGCTCCTAACAACTTCGCATAATCAGTAACTGTTAAACCAATTGCTCCAACCCCTAGAATCAAAACAGTTTCCCCTGGTGTTATTTCTGCTCTGTTACTGCAATGTGCACCAATCGAATATGGTTCTAATGCTGCAGCCATATCAAAAGGCATGTCCTGTGGTATTTTATGTAGGTTCTTAGTATCAATTGCTATATATTCCGCAAACCCACCATCAGTATGTGCTCCAATTACCTGAAGCTTTGTACAGCAGTTATATTTCCCATGTCTGCACGGGTAACACTCTCCACATGCTTTGAGCGGCTCGACTACAACATGTTCTCCTACTGAGAATCCCGACACATTCTCTCCAAGCTTTACTATTTCTCCAGCAAACTCATGACCATGAATTCTAGGATAATTCTTATATGGGTGTGTTCCTTCATAAAAATGAACATCACTTCCGCATATGCCTGCCGCTTTTACCTTTACTAGAACTTGTCCAATTCCGCAATCTGGTGTTTCAACTTCTTCCAAACGCATATCAAAGGGTGCATATAAGACTGCAGCTTTCATAAAAATTCGCCTCATTTCATTAATCAATTCTTTTTAGAGTCAAGGACAGGTATGAACCCTGTCCTTGACGAGTAATTTATTTTTCACCTTTGAATGCTTTAACATTGTCCTTATCAACTATAAATATTCCCGTATTAATATTCACCGGTATATTAGTTACTCCGAGTGCTTTGTCATCTTTGCTTATTGTTGCCGGTGAATGGTTCATATCATAAAGTAATTTTGCACCGTAGTATGTAAACAACTGTCTCTTCTGACCAACGAGAGAATTGAATACGCCTTCTTCAAGCAGGCCAATCTGTGCAGCATCAACATTCATACCTGTAACTGCTATCTGTCCTGCTTTTCCAGCCTCTTTAAGAGCTGTTCCGATACCAGGTGTTGCACCATCAAAGCCTGATATACCTGCTATATCAGGATATGCTGCTAATATATCTGCTGTAACTCTAGCAGCAACCTCTGGGTTAGATTCTGAGTTAAATGCATCTACTACTGTTATTTCAGGATAAGCTGCCAAGTATTCCTTATAACCCTTAAGTGCAAGCTCCATGTTTTCAGCGCCTTTTATATATACTACAGCTACTTTACCTTTGCCTCCAGTGTGCTTCACCATCTGCTCAGCATGTGCTATTCCAACATCATACCAGTCAGTTCCTATAAAGGCTTGTCTCTTGGAGGTGCTTATGTCAGCATCTACAACCACGCAGGGGATTCCTGCTTCAACTATTTTATTTATCCCGCCAGTAAGGGAGGATTCCATACCAAGTACCATAATTCCAGCTGGTTTTCTAGCTATAACCTCTTCAATTGTTTTTACTGTGCCTGCGATGTCATATTCTGATGGACCAGCTATTGTAACCTTAACTCCATACTCTTCACCGAACTTCTTCAGTCCAACCTGATCGTTCTCAACGAATAACGGGAAACCTGACAAGCAGCTTATCCAAACGTACTCTTCGTTGGATACATCAACCTTTTCTGTGCCGCTTGTTGCTGCTACCGGTGGTGCAGGCTCTTCTGCAGCACAACCTGATAGCATCATAACCAATACCATTGTGAGTGCGAGCAATAAGGACAGAACTTTTGGGTAACTTTTTTTCATGACTTCTCCTCCTCTTTAATTGACAATAGATTGCTATTATTAATTCTTAACTCTTGTGCGTTTTGTAATGAAAACGTCAAGAGTAATAGCCAGCATTAATATTGCACCGATTACTATACTCTGCCAGTTAGTAGAAACCTTTGAAATAACCATCAGATTATTTATAAGGCCCATAAAAAGTGTCCCTAGTGCAGCTCCGACAATCCCGCCTTGTCCACCTGCCAAGCTTGCTCCACCAAGAATACACGCTGTTATTGTTCTCATTTCCATGCTCTGACCTGTTGAAGATACCGCTGCTCCAAGCCTCGAAGTAAGTATTATCCCTGCAAGACCAGCCAATCCTGACGATATCATGAAAGAGATGATTCTCATTTTTGCAACATTTATACCAGACAGCATAGCTGCTTTTTCATTACCGCCTATATAGAAATACCTCTTGAAAAACTTCGTTTTCGTAACAAGCAGATAAAAGATAAGAACTAAAATAAGCATGTACCATACTGGTATTCTTAAGCCCAAAAACTCAATATCTGCTATTTTAATAAATTCCTTTGGAAGGTTGGCTATCCCGGATCCAGCGACAAGCATTGCAATTCCTCTTATAATACCCATCATCGAGATACCAACAATCATCGGATTAACACCCACTTTTGCAATCATGACTCCATTGAAAAGGCCAATTGCCAAACTAATCAGCAAAGCGATTGCAATTGCAACCCAGGTGTTAACCCCATGATAATAAACTAATCTTGCTGCAACTGCACCAGATAAAGCTATTACCGAACCTACTGAAAGGTCAAAAACACCTGATATCAGTAGTATCATCATACCTATTGCTACTATAGTATCGATTGACATATTTAAGATAATAGCTCTGAAGTTTGCAGTTGTCGGGAAGGTTTTATACATCATACTTGCTACAACTGATATTATAAGTATCAGAAAAAACAATGTAATTGTCCTATTCTTCAATATATACATTCCTATATTCTTAAAGTGATTTACAGTTTTGGTATTGCTATTAACAGTTGTAAACTGCTTTGAGTTCAAATAAATCCCCTACCTTTACTCAATTGTTAAATCCGGAAGCCAACTGCATAACTTTTTCTTCAGTTGCCTCCTCTCTGTTTAATTCTCCCATTAATGCACCATTGTACATAACTACAATTCTATCGCTGATTGCCAGTATTTCTGGTAGATCTGAGGATATAACTACAATGCTTGTACCATTTGCAGAAAGCTCTCTGATTATCTTGTATATCTCCGATTTAGCGCCTACATCTATACCTCTGGTTGGCTCATCTATTATAAGTATGTTGGAATTGACAAGCAGCCATTTTGAGAATACTACCTTCTGCTGGTTTCCTCCCGAAAGCTCTCCCACTATTTTTTCAACGTTTGGCGTTGCTATATTAAGCTTTTTCTTATACTCATCTGCTACAATATTAATTTTCTTTGGATGAATCATGCCGTTACTGCAGATGCTTTCAAGCTTTCCAGAAATAATATTTTCTGCAATACTCATACTTAAAAATAATCCTTGTTCTTTTCTGTCCTCAGGTAAATATCCTATTCCATTTTTTATGGCTTCAACAGTATTCCGTATTTTTGTTTCTTTTCCATTAATTAGAACCTCTCCCGAGATTATCGGATCAGCTCCGATTATACCTCTGAAAAGCTCAGTTCTTCCGGCTCCTGCAAGTCCTGAAAATCCAAGTATTTCGCCTTTCCGAAGCTTGAATGATACATCCCTGTACTTGTGTGACGTCATATGTTTCGCCTCAAAAACAATATCATCCTTATAGCACGGTGAGTACACGCCAACTTGCAGATCTCTTCCAACCATCATATTAATTATTGCGTTAATATCCAGTTCTGTTATTGGTCGCGTTCCGACATATTTCCCATCTTTAAGCACTGTTACTATATCTGCAATCTCGAAAAGTTCCTGTAAACGATGTGATATATATATGATTGATATACCCTCACGCTTCAGCTTTGCTATGACTTCAAAGAGAACTTTTGTTTCACGCTCCGTTAATGCGGCCGTAGGTTCATCCAGTATCAATATTTTGCTCTTGTATGACAATGCCTTTGCAATCTCAACCATTTGTTGTTGTGCGGGAGTCAAGTAACCGACAATGTCAGTTGGCTGTACATCGAGTTTTATCTCATTGCATAGCTTTTGAGTCATGTCATTCATTTTCTTATTATTAATAAAACCTAATTTGTTTGTATACTGTCGTTCAACAAAAATATTTTCTGCAACATTAAGATTAGGTACTAGGCTTCGTTCCTGATAAACAACACTTATTCCGAGTTCCAGCGAATGTGCATGATTTCTTATTTCAGTAGCTTTTCCTTCAATTTCTATGGTTCCTTCATCCTTTGAATAGTTTCCTGCTAATATATTCATAAGTGTGCTTTTTCCGGCACCATTCTCACCACATATAGCGTGAACTTCTCCCTTTCTGATTTCTAAGCCAACATCTTTTAACGCTTGTACCCCAGGAAACGCCTTGCTTATGCCGCTGAGTCTCAAGAAAACATCTTTCTTATCCATAATCAAACCCCTTATATCTTAAGTCTGTATACCTCTTTTACAGTTTTATACATTATCTGTTCAAGCTGCTCCGGGTCCTTCACCGCTTGCTTGTACTTTACGATTTCAATTGGTGTATTTGGTATCATATCTGATGAGAACATTAACTTTGAAGCTCCAATTGTTTTAATAAAGTTTTTTATATTCAATACATTAACCCAGCTTGGTTCCAGATAAACATTTTCAAAGGTTTTAGCAAGGTAAAGTGCTTGCTGTGAAAGCAAATCCTGTCCAGCATGGGCCAGTACGATTTTCAAATCCGGAAAGGCTTCTGCAGCAGGTATTATACTTACTGGGTCGGAAAAAGGCATTCCTGCTCCTGTATGGATCATAACCGGTACATTCAGTGATCTCGCTATCTCATAAACAGTAAATGCATCATTGCTTGCCGGATGAACTGCATGAGCAATGGGCGTTATTTTTATCCCAACAAACCCAAGCTCTTTAACACAACGCTTTGCTTCTTTCTCATAATCTTCTGGCCTGAAATGAGGATCCATTGAAATCATCCCCCAAAACCTGCCTGGATTATCGACACAGAACTTATGAATCCTATTATGTATTTCTATTGTATCTTCTATATAAGGCCTTGGTATTAAAGGCTGTATAATCCCACCTGTCACACCATACTCTTCACACGCTTCAATCAGTTCTGCCTCGGTCTGTTCCTTATCAAATACATAGTCATATCCTAAATGAAGATGCGCATCTAAAATCACAAATTTCCCCTCCCATATTGTGTGGTTAATTGTTTCCATTGGTTAATAGAGTTTTTGACTTTCTCGATTGTATACTCCCTATCCCTCTTTTTAAACGCTTCAATCATCTCCTCATGCACAGTAATTGAATACTTAGCATTCTCTTTATAGTTCTGGTAGGTGGCCTCAATAGTAGCCCCTAAGAAGTCTACAACATATGAATATATCATCTCGACAAGAATATTATTAGTTATTTTTCCCATGGTTTTGTGAAACAAAATATCCATTTTACCAAGTTCAACACAATTTCCCTTTTTATTGTAAACATCCTTCATGTCTTGGTTTATGCGTTCCAGAAGCTTAATGTCATCATCTGTGGCGTTTACAATTATCAGCTCTCCGACTGCCATCTCAATGAACTCCCTAAGTTCAACCAATTCCCTGAGCGATGCCTCACTGGTCAACATTTTGAACATCAGCGGGTCAATAATCGCTCTGCTTGTATCCTGTGTAACATAAGTCCCATCACCTCTTTTTATCTCGACAATGCCTATTGCATTCAATATTTTCATTGCCTCTCTGATAGAACCACGACTTACACCCATCATCTCTGCAAGCTCAAATTCTGAGGGTAACTTGTCCCCTATAACAATTTGCTTGCTGATTATCAAACGCTTTATATTATTGATAACCACGTCCACAGCAGACTCTTTAGTTTTCGATATAAGTGTAAATTCTCCCATGTATGAACCTCCAATCTTATCTTTTAGATAAGTATACCAAATAAGACGTGTTTGTTGAATATTGTTAGTATTTGTATTTCTCCTGTCTATACTCTAAAAATTAGTTTAAATCTTTTCATAGCTTTTAATAACTTGTTTGATATATTCAATACTTTGCTTTGCCCAATTTTCTTCTTTCTCAATTGTTTCTCCGATATTGTCCATATATGGTGTCCATAGCTCCAATATCAAATTTACATCTTTTTCTATAGCGAGCTTTATCACCTTACTGCAATCAAGCATTCCATATCCCGCTGGGGTACCAACTATTGAAAATCCCATCTGATGGCCTACCCTCTCTATTTCAAAATCCTTTATATGAATATTCCCTACATATGGCGACAGCTTGTCTATTACAAAAGCCGGACTTTCCAGTGCCCCTAAGGAGTTTACAGTATCAATGCAGATTTTTAGGCTTTCACTTTTCACGCTCTGAGTTATACTGATGAGTTCATCCACTTTATGCTTATCATGGTTTTCTATAACAATTGTAATGTCTTCCTCTTCAAATTTCTTAATGACTCTTTTAAAATTATCCTCAGCTTCCTTTAAGGTTACTGGCTGAAGCGGTGAATGTATAATTGTCCTAAGCGTCTTCGCACCAAGTATTTTGCAGATATCCAGAAACCCTAGCAAATGATTTACTTCAGTTCCTCTTGTTCCAACCTCAAGTGCAATGTTCTTGAAATCTGCAAAAGCTTTCACACTGTTGAGTTGCTCTTCAGAATAGTTTTCCAGCTTGATATTATCGCATATTTGCACCAAACTGACTCCCAAATAGCTTGCCTTTTTAATCAAATCAATGCTGTCTAACATACCCACATGTTCGAACCCTGGCACACCTACCGACCATGTATATGTATAACTTGATATCCCCAGAACCATGATATCACCTCTAATTCTTCGTCTTATGTATCGTTTATTTCAATACATTAAACATCATACGTTTACTCTTTAACAAAATCATATCACCCATTTTCAGAATTGTCAATACAGTGACATATATTGATTATACTCGTTCTTACAGAATAGCTGCGTAATATTTTCTTGCTAATTCATTGACAAAATTTATTTTAAGTTTTATTATTTAACTATACGTATGACGTTTTATGTATTAGGGCATATCCCTAAACTAATAATGTGAGGTGTAAACAAATGAATCAAAATTTATCTATCGCAGTAATTGGAGCCGGCGGCAAAATGGGATGCAGGATTGTAGATAATCTAGTCAAACATGATTATAAACTGTACCTATGTGAAACTGGTTCTGCCGGTATTAAGAATCTTGAGCAAAGAGGCTTAAAAGTCTCTGAGGCAAAAGACGCTTTAGCCGCAAGCGACTATATTATTATGGCCCTCCCCGATGCATTGCTCGGAAGAATCAGCCATGAAATCGTACCAACGCTGGCATCAGGAACTACAATAATCACTTTGGATCCGGCTGCTGCCTATGCTGGGGAATTATGTACAAGAGAAGACTGTACCTTTGTTGTAACTCACCCTTGCCATCCCCCACTATTCGGAGAGCAGGACTCAGTTGAAGCGCGCCGTGATGTATTCGGTGGAGTAGCTGCAAAACAGGATATAGTCATTTCATATATGAGCGGCGAGTTTAATAAGTTTGAAATAGCTGAGCAAATATGTATCAATATGTTTGCGCCTGTTGTAACTTGCCACAGGATAACCGTTGAGCAAATGGCATTGCTTGAGCCAGCTGCGGCTGAAGTAGTGATTGCATCTGCGGTATGTCTTATGAAGGAAGCCCTTGATGAAGCTATTAAAAGAGGCGTCCCCGAAGCCGCCGCAACTTCCTTTCTCTTAGGTCACATCCAGGTACCTCTTGCAATTGTTTTTAAGAGCACAAATCCTTTTTCAGATGCAGCAAAAATTGCTGTTAAATATGGGACGGAAAAAATATATAAAGAGAATTGGAAAGAAATATTTGAGCCCGAAAACGTCAAGGACGTTCTAACCCGAATGCTTCATCCAAATAAGTAAGTATTATAGGAAATACATAGCATTGAAAGCGGAGGTAGTGAAAATGAATAAGAAATATACCGTCGGAGTTGATTTTGGCACACTGTCCGGACGCGCTGTACTTGTTGACGTAGAAAGCGGAGAGGAAGTTGCTAAAGCAATAAAATCATATCCCCATGGCGTTATGGATGAGTATCTGCCGAATTGTAAAACCAAGCTGGAGCATGACTGGGCGCTGCAACACCCACAAGATTATCTGGATGTTTTAAAAGATACTATACCTGCAGTGCTGAAAGAATCAGGTGTAAGTGCAGACGATGTCATTGGTATAGGAATAGATTTTACTTCCTGTACTATACTCCCTACTGATGCTAACGGAACACCCCTCTGCTTTTATGAAGAGTACTGTACAAATCCTCATGCTTACGTCAAGCTATGGAAGCACCACTCCGCACAAGATGAGGCAAACGCACTTAACCGTATTGCAGAGGAAAGAGGAGAAGAATTCGTAAAGCGCTATGGTGGAAAGATCTCCTCTGAGTGGGTTATACCAAAAGTGTGGCAAATACTAAATGAAGCTCCTGATATCTATAACAACACTGGAAGAATAATGGAAGCAACAGATTGGATTGTTTTGCAATTAACAGGTCTGGAAAAGAGAAACAGCTGCACCGCGGGATATAAAGCGATATGGCATAAGCAAAATGGCTATCCTTCAAAGGAATTTTTTAAGGCGCTGGACCCAAGACTGGAGGATTTGGTAGAAACAATGCTTAGCTCAGATATTTTGCCAATAGGTGCAAAAGCAGGAGGTTTGACCGAAAAAGCTGCATTACTTACAGGATTGAAACCGGGGACTGCCGTTGCAGTTGCCAATGTAGACGCCCACGTGGCTGTTCCTGCTGTTGGAATCACTGACGAAGGCAAAATGCTGATGGTGATGGGCACCTCAACCTGCCATATCCTCTTAGGTACAGAGGAAAAGAATGTACCTGGGATGTGTGGTGTAGTTGAAGATGGCGTCATTCCCGGATATTTTGGCTACGAAGCCGGACAATCCTGTGTTGGTGATCATTTTGAATGGTTTGTGGAAAACTGCGTACCTGCAGATTATACTCATGAAGGAGAAGAAAGAGGCATCTCAATTCACACACTGCTTACAGAAAAGGCAGAGAAGCTGGCTGTTGGTGAAAGTGGACTGGTTGCCCTTGACTGGTGGAATGGAAATCGGTCAGTGCTTGTTGATGCGGATCTTACAGGAATGATTTTAGGATGTACCCTTTCAACAAAGCCCGAACATATTTATAGGGCACTTATAGAAGCGACAGCATATGGAACACGGGTGATTATAGATACCTTTAATGAAAGTGGAGTTCCTATAACAGAATTATATGCAGCAGGTGGGATTGCCGAAAAGAACAGTCTTATGATGCAAATTTATGCTGACGTCACCAATATGGAAATCAGAATATCTGCATCTCCTCAAGCCCCCGCTCTTGGTTCAGCGATGTTTGCCGCCCTCGCAGCCGGTAAGGGGAATGGAGGTTATGATTCTATTGTTGATGCCGCCAAACATATGTCAAAGGTTAAAGATTATTACTACAAACCAATACCAGAAAATGTTGAGGTCTATAATAAACTCTATGCTGAATACAAAATTCTTCATGATTACTTTGGCCGAGGTGCAAACAAAGCCATGAAGCGGCTTAAGAATATTAAGTCTGAAGTGAAGCAGAGGTGTTCCCAATGATGCTGAAAGAGCTCAAGGAGCAAGTATTAGCTGCAAACCTTGAACTTCCCCGACAGGGTCTTGTAACATATACCTGGGGAAATGCAAGTGGCATCAATCGTGAAAAAGGTCTTGTTGTTATAAAACCTAGCGGAGTCTCTTATGGTGAGCTTAAAATAGAGAGCTTGGTTGTTGTGGACCTGGATGGAAATGTAGTAGAAGGTAAATTGAACCCCTCTTCCGACACACCAACACACTTGGTCCTTTATAAGTACTTTAAAGAAATCGGCGGTGTGGTGCATACCCATTCGAAATGGGCAACTATATGGGCTCAGGCAGGAAGATCTATCCCCCCTCTAGGGACAACCCATGCCGACTATTTCTATGGCAGTATACCCTGTACTAGAAAATTAACTATTAATGAAATAAGCAGTGCCTATGAAATAGAAACTGGAAATATTATAGTTGAGACCTTTAATGATATAAATCCCGTTCAGATCCCTGGTGTTGTCGTAAACAACCACGGACCTTTCACCTGGGGTAAGAATGTCAGTGAAGCTGTACATAACGCTGTCGTTTTGGAAGCGCTCTCAATGATGGCCTATCATACCTATTGTCTGTCTCCTGGGTTGGCTTCTATAGACCAAGAGCTGCTTGATAAACATTTTTTGAGAAAGCATGGTTCCTGTGCTTATTACGGGCAAAAATAATCAGCACTACTATTGTAGTCAAAAGGCAATGCATTCTTTTATAGAATGCATTGCCTTTTGTATATCCAGTTGATGTATTCTTCAACCCCCACCTATGGGAGGAAATAATGATATTGTATCATTTTCAACAAGCTTTGTATCAAGCGTCCCATCCCTTCCATTAATAAGAAGTATCGCTACCTCTGACCGGCTTATCCCCAATATATTAATTACATCATCAGTCGTTTCTGACTCAGGCAAATCCAAGACTTGTATCTTTTGCCTTCCGTCCCTGAAGGTTGCGAATAATTTGACTGTAATTTTCATGCTGTCACCCCCAATCCTAATCACTTATTTATATACTCAAGAGTATTAATATAAAGTATATAGAAAATACCCCCAGGCGCTCTGCACCCAGGGGGCAATAGTTATAATCCAAGCTTTGTCAATCTTTCTGATGTTGGAATTCCGACCTTATCCCAGCCTCTACTTGCATAGTATTCCGGCAGAAGCTCGGATAATCTATGAACATTGCCCTTGGATGGACCTTCCGGAATCGGCTCCTCCAACAATCTCTTTGGCAATGTATCCTGTGCAGGATCTATTCCTGCCTGAATATTGAATAATCTTTCTATGTTATATATTCTTTCCCCGGCTTCCAATAATGATTCTACATCATGCTCTGTTCCACATGCAGCATTGTATAGATCAGCGTATATTTCTGCACCCATTGCAAAGGAAGTGAACAGGCATAAGCCGAGAGAATCAATTACAGCCGTTAAGTCCTGGAATATCTTTACCCACTGCGCCTTACCATCCAATGAGAATCTATCCAGTTTTTCAGGTATCCCCAATATTTCAGGTGAGATCATATAACCGCGCACATGGCATCCGCCTCTGTTAGAGGTAGCATATTGCAGTCCGTGTCCCTGAATTCCCCTTGGGTCATATGCCGGTAATTCAAGCTTTTTGACTGACATTGAAAGCTCAGGGGCTCCATATGCTTCACATAGTCTGAAGGAGCCCTCTGCCATTTTGGCGCCTAGACCTTCAGCCTTACCTATTTTCTTTGTCCATTCTACAACAGCTTCTTTGTTTCCGAATTCAAGTGGGGTGCCATTCAATTCAGCTTCTTTTATATATCCTTTTTGGTAAAGCTCCATAGCTGCAGCAATAGTAGCGCCCACTGAAATTGTATCCAAGCCGTACTCATTGCACCAGTAATTCGCCTTGAATATTGCTACAATATCATCTACACCGCAATCCGAGCCGAATGCCCACATAGTCTCATACTCTGGGCCTCCAACCTCAATCCCCATATCTTCGATTTTGACCCATCTACCGCATGCAATAGGACATCTGTAGCAAGGGTTCTTGCGAATCAGATAATTGTTTGTCATTGCTTCTCCGCTGATATCATCAGCCTTATCAAAAACTGCTGATTGGAAGTTGTTAGTCGGCAGTACACCATTTTCATTTATAATGTTTACAAGTACGGCTGTACCGTAAGTTGGGAGTCCAGCACCTGTAACACCGTTCTCCTTGATGTTTTTCAAGCAGATTGAATTAGTTGCTTTTAACTTTTCCTCATTAAATATTTGTGTCTTACCGCTTCCCTTTACTGCAATCGCCTTCAGGTTTTTGGAACCCATTACAGCGCCTACACCTGAACGTCCGGCTGCTCTGTCATAGTCATTCATTATTGCTGCCATTCTGGATAGCTGTTCACCTGCAGGTCCTATTGTCAAGATCCTTGCCTTGTCAGGCATTTCCTGTTTCAATAGGTCTGTAGTTTCTGAAACTACCTTTCCCCAAAGCATTGCCGCATCTTTTATTTCAACCTTGTCATCTTCAATAGTAATATATACCGGCGTCGCTGACTTGTCCTCAACTATGATTGCATCAAAGCCTGCCGCTTTTAATTCAGCTCCCCAGTGACCTCCGGAGTTGGAGCTGGCTATTGTACCGGAAAGCGGAGATTTTGTAACTACCATATACCTTCCACCTGTGGGTGCAGTTGTTCCGGTTAATGGTCCGGTTACGATTAAAAGCTTGTTTTCCGGGCTAAGCGCATCTACTCTTGGGTCAACCTCATCCATGAACATCTTAGTGCCGAGTCCTCTTCCTCCAATGAACTTCTTTGCTTTCTCCAAATCCAAGGCTTCAACTATTACACTCTTTTGCTTCAAATTTATCCTGAGTACCTTACCATTATAACCAAACATAAAAAAACCCCTTCCGTATAATCTTACTTATCTATTAAGCAACTACCATGCCAAATAGAAAAATATACGTAAAGAGGCTTGAAACTGTTGGTTTTTCGAGCTTTTATAATTATGCTGCCAAGAACTTTCAAAGGTTAATATCCGCGTGTTCCATTTTAGTACATTTCCGATAAGTCACCCTGTTCCATTTCGATACACTGTTCAATTTCGGAACATTTTATTTTGTACTTATCAATTTTACGGTATAGAGTATTTCTTCCAATGCCTAGTACTTTAGCTGCAACCGATATACTGCCTTTAGCTTCATGCAGAACATTCATTATATGCTGTTTCTCAACCTGTTCAAGACTTAGTCCCATATTAGCAGTCATTTTATCAGCTTTCACTTCTTGTTCTTCGTCGTTAAAGCTTATTTGACCGGATTCGGTATTTACTATCAGTTCAATAACATTTTCCAGCTCCCGGATATTGCCTGGCCAATCATAATTCTTGAGGTAGTCCATATATTCCGGTGTTATGACCACAATACTTTTATTCAGCTTTTTCGAGGTCTTTTTCATATAATAATTTAGCAGCAACGGAATGTCATCCTTACGTTCTCGTAAAGCAGGCAAATGAACCGGAAGTACATTCAGTCTATAGAAAAGATCTTTTCTAAAATTGCCTTTTTCCATTTCCCTGGCTAAATTTTTGTTAGTTGCAGCAATAATCCTTACATCAACCGGTATCTGCTTATGTCCGCCTATTCTGGTTATGACTCCTTCTTCAATTACCCTTAAGAGCTTGATTTGCATATCTGTCGGCATTTCACCTATTTCATCAAGAAATATGGTACCCTCATCAGCCAATTCGAACATGCCTGCATTTCCACCCTTTTTTGCACCGGTGAAGGCTCCCTCCTCATAACCAAAGAGCTCTGACTCTATAAGTGTCCTTGGAATTGCTCCACAGTTAACTGCTATGAATGCTTCATCCTTCCGGATACTGGCGTTATGAATGGATTGGGCGAATATTTCCTTTCCTGTACCACTTTCACCGGTAATCAATACCGTGGACCTGCTGTCTGCTATTTTTTTTGCATAATCTATTGTTTTAAGGAATTTTTCATTATTTCCGATTATTTTATCAAAGGTATATATGGCTTGCCCGCTTAGTATTTTGCCGGCTAGCTTCCGACTCTTCTTCAGCTCATACAGAACATGTATTATCTTCACTAATCTATTATTGGAGTCATATATCGGATATCCAGTCAGAGTGAACTGTATCTCTCCGGATCTGGTTTTAATGTTTACATCCTTATCATTATACGTCTTCCCCGATTTTAGGATATCTACCATTTCACTCCAGCCCTCTATCAGGTCCCCAATTTTCATATTTTTAATTTCATATTCACTATAGCCCAACATTTTGATAACGTGCTTGTTGATAGCCTTAATACTACCTGTCAAATCGGAAGTTAGAATTCCGGAAGAAATAGAGTTAAATATAGTCTCTATTTGTTTCATCGAAATAGCGAGCCTTGAATTGACATTATTGACCTCAAGCATTCTTTCAATAGCATTTGCCGCTGCTACTACCATACCCAGGGTATGTGAGTGAACGTTCTGGCTGTATCCTGTCAAATCTATTATACCTATGATTCTGCCGCCTGCGTCCTTGATGGGTGCTGCTGAGCATGTCCATTTATGATATACATTTATAAAATGCTCTTTACCTGAAACTTGTACAGGTATACCTTCACTCAACACCATGCTCATGGCATTGGTGCCTATATTATCCTCATCCATATACGCTCCCGGAATCATCTTAAGCTTATATGCCTCAGACTGAATCTTATCATCACCAAATACGCTTAATATGCAGCCTTCACTATCATTAAGGATAACAAAGAACTCTGAGCCCTTAACAAAATCATACAGCTGTCTTAAGAACGGCGCAGCAGTATTTATCAATGTTTTATTCTGCTCCAGCCTTTTTGCGAGATCTTCACCTTCCAGCACTCTTGTACTAAATACATTTTCCGGCCGGAAACCTTTTTCCCTGCATCTTGAATGAGAGGCATCAATACATTCCCGCATTTTTCTCCACCCTTCCGGTAACCGATTATGAGAATTGCAATAATCACCATTATATCATAAAGTCAAAGCTTTTGAATTTATACATAATTATAGCAAAACATAGTGCTAAAATAAAACACAGTATATTCTATAAATGCTATATTTATATGGATCCAATTATAACCCTTTTTTCTTGGTATTTATAAATAAAAAGCGTGAGTTTAGCAATCAGCCAAACTTACGCTTTAAGTCTTTTAATTTATATGTAATCAGTAATTTTTTCCATTGATTTCACGAGCCGCTTTTACACTCACCGATTTTTCTAAAAAGAGCTTTATTCTTTTTATATAGTTCTTTATAAACAATGTAATAGTCGCTGTAATTGTTGACATTGTAAGGATTAGGGCATGTAACCTGCTTATCAAAACCTACTAAATCGGATACGGCTTCCTGCACCGATTTGTAAATTGAAGAAGCCACCCCGGCAGAAATTATAGCCCCATTGCATGCTTGTTCAGTTACTTTGTTAGTATATATTTCGGCATTGAAAATATCAGCCTGTATTTGCCTCCAAAGCTTGCTTTTCGCACCGCCTCCAGAAGCAACTATTCTTTTTATGCTAATTCGGTTTTCACTCATAATATCAAGTGACTCTTTTAATGAAAATGTTACTCCTTCCATTACAGCCCTGATTAGATTTGCTCTATTGTGCTTCAGAGTCAAACCAAAAAACATTCCCTTAGCATTTGGGTCCATATGAGGAGTTCTCTCACCTATCAAATAAGGTAAGAATATTAAACCATCAGAACCCGCAGGTACTTTTTCTGACTCTGAATTAAGCGTATTATAGTCCATACCTCCAAGTATATTTTCACCTATCCAGCTTAAAGATAATCCGGCACTGAGACTGGCTCCCATCAAGCACCACATGTCAGGTACCGCGCTGCAAAATGTATGCAGTCGGTGCAGCTTATCATATACCGGAGCATCAACGGGAGTATATACTTGTCCACCAGTGCCTATAGTAACTGAAGCCATCCCCGGGGAAACGAGTCCATTGCCCAAGGCCTGCATTTGCTGGTCTCCGCCACCGTATACTACGGGTATTCCCTTCTTAAGTCCTGTAGCACTTGCTGCAGAAGCTGTCAGAGTACCGGCGATCTCGAAGGTGTTTGAGCAGGTTGGAAAAATATCCTTATCTATGCTTATGGCATTGAGGATATCCTTGGACCAGTCCCCCTTAATTATGTCAAAAGCAAGACTTCCTGATGCGTCAGAATAATCCGTACCTATATTCCCTGTCAGCTTAAACCTGATATAATCTTTTGGCAAAAGCACTTTATGGATTTTCTTGTAGCTTTCCTTCTCATTTTCCTTCACCCAAAGCAGTGACGCTATTAAGAAACCTGTGTTTAACGGGTTTAGCGTTATTCTTTTAAATGTATCCTTACCAAGTTTTCTATATATTTCACTTACTTGTTTCTTAGATCTTTGGTCGCACCAGATTATTGCAGGCCTTATTACCTTCATATCCTTATCAAGCAGCACCAACCCATGCATCTGTCCCGATAATCCAATACCCTTAACATCCTCACCTTTTGCTGTTCCGATATCATTTTTTACTTTTAATAATGCAGCAACCGTTGCATTCCACCAATCCTCAGGATTCTGTTCTGCAAATCCATTGGAGGGGATGTTTATTTTATAAGAATTACTGGATAAAGCTGCTCTTTTATCCTCTATGCTCATTGCTTCTACTTTGATGCTGGAGGTTCCCAAGTCAATACCGATTAATATGGACATTTATTTTCTTCACCTCCTCACTTGTCATATAGAATCACTCCAAAATAGTATGCCTTTTCCTCATAGCTTCCTCGCTGCACTTTAGTATCTCAGAAAGCTTAACGACAATGTATTCTTCAATCAACAGCTGTGCCTGTTCAAAAACCGCCCCCATAGGCTGGCTGGATTTAGCCTGATCAGCTTTTACTGCCATAGTCTGAGCTGGTATGCATACTACATGATTGCAGTAAACGCATATTTCGCCTTCCATATTTGCAGTCATTACCGCAACGTCAGCCCCAGATTTTTTTGCAATATCAGCCATAGCTATGTCAGTAGCAACATACCCTGGCCCGCATACAAGCAGCATTAAGTCATTTACTCCTATAGCGGGAACAGTCACATCCCCCACCACATGCACCTTAAAACCCAAGTGATGAAGACGCATTGCAAAAGCCTTCAACATTAATGCTTCTCTTCCGCAAGAATAGACAAATACCTTATCAGCCTTTAAAATTAAGTTTATAAGCCCTTGGACCTGCCCCTCATCGATTGCATAGAATACATCAGTTAATTCCCTGACCATCACTTCCCGAAGCACATTCATAGCTTGATACCTCCATCCTCATATTTAGGAAAGCAGCATACGCCTTGCTTTTTTGCTTATGCTGAGTTTCTTGCATTTATGATAGACCTAAATGAAGGATAAGTAAATCAACTATCTTTTTATTGGCTTTAACTATTTTGTGAGGATTCGTGAAATATATATGCAAGTTATAGCTTAATCCTATAAAGCAAATATGTTCAGTGATTGTCCTGTCATATAACCTGAATCCTCTGAAGCTAAAAACACAAAGCCTGGTGCAATCTCAAAGGGCTGGGCTGCCCTTCCCATAGGAGTATCAGTTCCCCATACAGCTACTTGTTCCGGGCTGAAGGCAGCAGGAATTATAGGTGTCCAGGTTTCACCGGGAACCATGCAAATTACACGAATACCCCTCGAGAGCAAGTTTTTGGCTAAAGATCTGGTAAATGCAACAATAGCACCTTTTGAGGTTTCATAATCTATAGCAACTCAATAAGGCCTGTAAGCGGCTATCGATGATGTGTTGATAATTGAGCTTCCTGGTTTCATATAAGGCAGGGCAGCCTTAGTCAAATAAAAGAATGAAAATAAACATACAGCAAAGGTCATTTCCAATTGAGCCCTGTTATGCTTTCGATTCGATCGCTTGTGAAAACCACTGCAGCGTTATTTACCAGTATATCCAATTTACCGAAGCTTCGAATAACTTGCTGGACAATAAACTGGCAGTTTTCCTCGGAACTGATATCGGTAGCGATAGTTATGCATCTTCTGCCCAGTTGATTTATTCTTGCCTTTGTTTCCTCTGCATCCTGATGTTCATTAAAATATACTATGGCAATATCTGCTCCCTCTTTTGCGAAGGCATAAGCAGCAGCCCTTCCAATTCCACTATCTCCACCTGTTATAACTATCACCTTGTTCAATAATTTTCCTCCCGGAGTCGAGGGCACAGGTGGTTCAGAAATAGGTCTCGGAACCATTATCGCTTCAATACCAGGCTGTTGTGGTTGGTGCTGAGGCGGAAAACCAACTGGTAAATTATAAGGATTAAAGAACTGTCTCATTTTATATTTCTCCAATTCCACAATTATATATTTCTACCAATATATATATATTGTTCTGATATGTCCATTACGTCTCTCCTGCAAATAACTTACTCTTTACTTCAATGTAATTTAGTAAAAGCTTTTGACAGCTACCTTCTTGATAAGCTGCATCAACATTAGAGTATAGCAAAAGGCACTGCATTCGATAAAGAATGCAGTGCTTTCTGTTTCTATTTATTCATTTATATAAGTATTAACTCTATCTTGAATGGTCTCTGCTGTATCATCGCCTGACTTTTGACCTTCAAAAAATGCCTTGGTTTCTTCCTGTATTATTTTCAACACCTGCTGGTCAACCCTGACGTATTTGTTTGCATTGGCAAGCAGGCTTTGCACAGGGTCAATATCCTCCTGGGTAATAGGCTGCTTAAGATTAATGCGCAGCCCGTTCATATTAATGTTAGCTTTGACTTTGGCGCCGCCATTATTATTGTCACTTATTTTCTTTGACATATCTATGACATTCTGGGCAGCCGCTGCGGATGCATCCTTATTGATCGTCAGACCCACAAGAGTAGGCTGTGACATCATTTCCTCGGAAATCAGGAATTTGAGGAATTCCCATGCAAGAGCTTTATTCGGAGATTTGTCATTTATCCCGTACAGGCTGTTGGTAGTAAAGGATTGGTCCGCCCCTTCCCCCGGATACTTCAAGTATTCTATACCATCACCGTAAAACTGCTTCGAGAACATCAGACTGAAAAATGCGTTTATGTTATTGACCATGAATGCAGCAGTCCCTCTGCTTGCAAGATCAGTCATTTCTCCCTCTGAGGTATCGGTGTTCATGTAGCCCTTATCAATCATTGATTGTACCAGATTCAAAAGCTCAGTGAAATCCTGTGTGTCAAAAGCAGAGGTCTTTTTACTTTTATCCACAAATTTGTCGAATTTATTTGAAACCAGAGAAGAGACAAGCATGCTTCCATCCATCCCTGTAAGAGCATATAAGTTATGTATACCTTCCTTCACGCTATTGTCAACGATCGTTGCCGCTGTCTGTTCAAAATCCTTCCATGTCCATTTGCTGTCATCTATTTTAATGCCGTATTTTTCAAGCAGCGGTTTATCGGCCTGCAAGACATTTATATTTACACTTAAGGGCATACCGTAGAGGCTGCCGTTATGTTTCATGGCATCAATTATATCTGTGTAATATTCATCTATGTTAAAGCTCTTATCGGATTTCATCATATCACTCAAATTTGCCAGCAGATTCTTTTCTATATAATTCTCATAGGGAAGCGGGCTTAGCAGCATAAGGTCAGGCCCTTTACCCGACATCAGCTGGGTGTTGACAGCCGTGACATACTTTTCAACGTCCTCAGGTTTTTCTCCTATCCTTATCCTACCTTCAGGTATAGGATCTGAAGTATATTCTTTTACCTCTATAGTTGTGCCCGGATGCTGCTCCTGAAACTTTTTCACCGCTGCATCCAGGTATTGGTCTTTTGAAATAACCGAAACTGTCAGGGTGTTATTTCCCGAATTTCCTGTTCCGCTGCTGCTTGACGCAGTACTCCCGCATGCAGTGGCAGTAACCAGCATAGATATCGCTAAAACGAAGCACGCCGCTTTTCTTAATATTTTACTCTTATATAGAATACTTTTGTTCATTTTAATATCACTCCTTCTTAATTATAAAAAAGTTTATTTTTCTTTTATTTGAGGCACTCGCTCAATCCCGATAACTGTCAGGAATACAAATGCAAATATGGTAAGTATCCTTTTGGTATCAATCATCACCGGCATACTGAATATGCCCAATATAAGCAGTCCGAATATCATTGATGTAAATATAAATATACAGCAGTACAACAAACGCTTTACGGTATTTCCCTGACCCGATTCAAGCAATTTTAACCCCAGATAATATAGGGGGAACCCCGCAAACATGCCAATATACAGATTCCAGTTTTGCATTATAATGAGGATATTTTCTTTCAATTCCGGATAGGAGGGAATATATCCGATGCTTTGAACCCTTTTCTGCATCAGACTCATGAAGAGTTCTGTAAAGAACCCTAAATCGGTAAGATCATCAGGTATATATTCAGCAGGAATATATGCATTGAATCTCACAGTAACCCACACCAGATATATCAAGATTGCTGCGGCAATTGCTTCCAGCGCTGTCAGGACCAGTTTTCGGTACTGCAGCTTGAGGACATCCCTGAAGTAATTCTCCTTAAGCGAAGAATTTATTATTGTGTATGCACTCGCAATTATTCTTTTAATTGAAAGCAGAAGTATCACTATTATTGCAGCACCACAGATAAAAATATTGATCTGTGCCTTTTGATTCAGCAGTATTAATTCAATGTTATGATCCAGGATTTTATAGCCTGAAGGATTTTTATCTATTGATGCCAGGGCTCCCTCCATACCTTCAATATTCCTGCCTGTTGTCCCCTTATGGTCGGTCTTGATTTCCAAAGAAGATATCCCGGATTTTTTATCATATCTAAGCATTTGCTCCACCGGTATGCAGATGCTGCCGTATCCGTTGCCTGTCAGGGTCTGAATTATGGATTTATCCGTTTCCATGACCCCTATTATTCTGAACTTCTGACCGTATAGTTCTATATGCATGCCTACTATATTTTTATTGCTAAAGAGCTCATTTGCCAGATCTTCATCCACAACTGCCACCATTTCGTCTTTGTTTCCCGGTGTTATGAAACTCCCCGACAACAGGTTTACTCTATGAAACATGCTATACTTGTCACTAATACCTGCTATATTTGCTTTAGCCTGATTTTTTTCGTAGACTGCAATGGATATTTCCTCATTGGCATAAGCCATATCAACATTTTTATAAGAAAACTGCTGCAGGTGCTTTATATCATCAAGAGTAAATCCGCTGTTATTCTGCAAATCAGCATTATCCAGCAAATTGACAGAAACTTTGTTAGTTCCATATGTCCCATTGATCTCATTATATTTGTGCACTATGGAAGAGACTGCTAAAGTATTGAAGATCAGTATGAATATACCTGCAGCCAGGATAAAATAAGTCAGCTTAATTGGTTTCAAGTAATCACCCCCTTTTTCATCCAAAGCCGGCTTATTGCTCCACCACTACCTTGTCACCGCTGGATAAGGGTTTGGTGCTCCCTGATACTACCTTTTCCATAGGCGTGATTCCGTTTAGTACGGCGGTCATTGTACTGTCAGAGTCCCCAACAGTAACATCCGCCCTTTGGATATAGCTTTCAGTGCCCAAGGGGCTATCCTTTTTTTTGACTACATATACGTAATAGCCGTCACTGTCTGCATAAACGGCACTGTTCGGCACCAATGCCGGATATTGCTTGGTCTTTTTGCTGATTATGATCTGTGCACTCTCTCCACCTTGCAGCTCCTCATCCTCTATATCAATCAAAAGGTCTTTATAATCCCTGTCCTGCAGGTTTTCTTTTATCTGGGCAATCCTCCCCACAACCGCCTTATCCCCAAGTGAGGTAATATCAATATCCACTTTATCTCCGGTCATTACATAGTCTGCAAGATCCCTGTCAACCGGTATTGTAAGCTGAAAGCCTTCAGAAGCATCAGCCAGCTTGAATAAAGGTTTGCTACCGTTTGCCATGGCCCCCTCGCTGAAATTCAGCTCCGTAATTACCCCCTCTGCAGGTGCGGTATATACTCCGTTATTTGCTGCTTTCTCATTTAGCGATTGCAGTTTACGGGCTTCTATTTCCAAATTAAGCTCTGCATTCTCAATATCCCGGAGACTATCCTTTTTAAAGTCCTCCTTTGCCTGGACTGCAGAAGCATAGCTCCTCTGCGCACTATTCATGGCTGTCTCCGCATCCTTAACCTTATATGCAGTTTCAATGCCGGCGTCATAGAGTATCTTAGTATCCTGATAGTTCTTTTTCTGCTTCTCCAGGTTTTCCACGGCGCTTGCAATATTGTTGTCATAGCTCTGAAGATTACTTTTGTCTTTGAGCTTCTCAAGGGCGATCTGCATTTGTCTGTATTTGGCACTTTCATCCTGAAGGCTTGCTTTGAGATCTTCAATATCAAGGCTTAGTATCGGCTGCCCCTTTTTGACCAGATCTCCTGCCTTCACATGCACTTCCAGAACCTTAAAATTACTATCTATGTATTCTTCATAGACCGACTTAGCCTCTACTGTGCCTTTCCCGCTTATTTCCTTGATCAAAGCACCTCTTGCGAGACTTTCAAGGGTAACTCTTGGAAGTGTAAAATTGTTTATTGTATTAGAGAAGAAGGTCAATAAAACCATCATCACTACAAATATTATAAGCAGCTTACCCGTCACTTTTTTTCTTGCTGCGTTTTCAACGAATTCTTCACGGCTCAATTCTCATACCTCCATATTTAGGAACATCGAAATAATAAATTCCCAATTTTGAAGCGGCTATTTTCCGCCAATACTGCGTTGTCCTCAGTTGCAATAACACCATTATTACGCCTTCCTCCGCCTTGTCTTGACGAAAACTATCTCGCTTGAAAACCGGGCTTTATTATTCCGATGCTCCTATTCCTTAATCCCCGAGCGCTGTATCCCTTCTACCAGATAGTTCTCACCATAAAGAAAAATGAGAAGCATCGGCAGCATATATAGTGTAGAAGCTGCGAAGGCAAGCCCTCTTTCTCCGCTGATTATCTTCGATAGATAAACGGACAGAGGCTGCTTGGCAGCTTCTTGCAGGAATATCAACGGCTGTTCCACCATATTCCAGTTGTCAATAAACAGCAGGATGAACATCGCAGCAATACCATTCTTGCACATGGGCATTATGATTTTGAAAAATATCTGGAAATGCCCTGCTCCATCCATTTTCGCAGCTTCAATGTACGAATCAGGTATCTGCTCCATATACTGTTTCAGCAGAAATACTCCAAAGGTGTTGAATATCCCAGGCAGTATTATTGAGAGATAGTTATTGACCAAGCCTAATTTATCCGCTACCAGGTAGTTGGGAACAAGAGTTACCTGGAAGGGCATCAGCATAACGGTCAGGTATATAAAAAACAATTGGTTCCGCCCTTTGAACCTCAGCTTAGCAAAGGCATACGCTGCCATACTCGCAATAATTGTCTGCCCTGCCACTATCGGGACTACAAGTATTACTGAATTCCAGAACATGTATAAAAACTGTGATTTCTTAATTAGCACATTATAATACTGCTGCAGCACAACCACTTCAGGGATAAGCTTCATAAGTGCATATTTATCATCGGAATCCCCGTCATAAGTGTCGGAATCTCCTGAGCCTATCATGTCATAGTTATTAGAGATCTCAGCTTCGCTCATGAAAGAGTTTGAAATCGTAAGCACCAGCGGAAATATAAAGATTATAGCCATGATGGATAATATTGCTGTAATCAGCAGCATTCTGAACTTGCTTTTCATTTTATCTCCCCTCTCGCCGATCTGCTTTAGCTGATCATACGGTTTATCCTTCTTTCAATGGTAAAGAGCGTAAGGACAATCAGCACAATGAAAACAGCCATTATGAAGGCGGCAGAAGTCAGCTTCTGGTAGTCAAGCTGCGCAAACATGTTATTCATGTAATGCTGCAGCATATAAATGCTGCTGTGCGGGTAGTCCCCCGATATCAAGTAAGCCTCCCGGAAGACCTTAAAGGAGTTAATTATGGACATTATGAATACGAAAAAAGCAGTAGGAGTAAGGTAAACTAATGTGATATTCGTAAACTGCTTCCACATGCTCGCACCGTCAATCCTTGCAACCTCATAATATTCGACCGGTATATTCTGCAGCCCGGCTAGAAAAAGCACCATGCTGTACCCTATGTTTTTCCACAGATAGACTATGACAACCGTAACCCTTGCCCAGTCGGTCTTCATCCAGTCTACGGGATTCTGGCCTATCACCGTTATTACTGCATTTAACGCCCCGTTGATATCAAACATGGACTGCCATACCAGGACTATTGAAGCGACCGGCACTACCAGGGGAGTTATGAACAGCGTGCGAAAAACGCTTCTGCCATAAATCTTTTTGTTTAAAAGAATTGCAAGTCCGAGAGATAGTATTATATTCAGTGGTACACTCAAGCTGGTAAACATGATAGTGTTCGTTACCGCTTTTGTAAAGCTTGGATTCCTTATCAACTCAACGTAGTTCTGCAAACCTACGAACTTTCCGTTAAAAGGGCTGTCTACAAAAGAATAGTAAAGTCCTCCTACAAAAGGGATGGCATAAAAAACAGCAAACCCAATTAAACTCGGAGCCAGGAAAAACCAAGCCAGTTTGTTTTCACTAATTTTGAAGCTTTTTTTCCACATTGCTGCCTCCTACCAAAATGCGGTTTAACCGCTAACTCATATACTAACTGCCAAAGCTTTAGATTTCCTTTAAATTGAAAATGTATTTTCTGTACGAAATTTTAATGAAATTTAAAGAATTATAATGTAATATAATTTTGAGGTGATAATGTGAGATTGTTATTGGTTGAAGATGAAAAACGGCTTTCCGAAGCCCTGGTATATATATTGAAAAAAAACAAATTTACAGTCGATGCGGCCTACGATGGGGAAACCGGGGAAGATATGGCGATGACAGGTATTTATGACCTGATAATATTGGACAGGATGCTGCCTAAAAAAGATGGAATTGATTTGCTGAGAAATGTAAGAGCGCAGGAAATAAATACACCAGTACTCTTCCTCACTGCAAAGGATACTATTGAAAATAAAGTTGAAGGCTTGGATGCAGGGGCTGACGATTACCTGATAAAACCTTTTTCCAATGATGAGTTCCTTGCAAGAGTCAGAGCCCTTTCCAGAAGACAGGGCGAGATATTATCACACAAAGGTTTGCAGGCAGGGAATCTGGTGCTTGATGCCTCTCAATGCAAAGCCACCTTCGGGGGAAGCGCTCCTGTGAAGCTAACCTTAAAGGAATGTCAGCTTCTGGAGCTCCTTATAAAAAACAAAGGCCAGGTCATTACGAAGGACCAAATACTGGACAGGATATGGGGCTTTGAAGTGGATGCGGATTTCAACAATGTGGAAATATATGTGCATTATTTGAGAAAGAAGCTGGATTGCGGCGCAGCCAATATACGGATAGCCACAATCCGCGGAATAGGTTACTGCCTGGAGGAAGAAAACTATGTTCAATAAGCTTAAGCTGAGGCTCACACTGGGAAATCTGGTTGTGGTTATCCTGATATTCATAATTGTATTTACAGGTGTATACATTACAATGTATAGGTCCATTACCACTCAGACAGCCCAGCTGATTAATCTGCTGACCTACAGCATTGTAAGCGGAGAAACCACCCCAAACCCTAAATTACTGGGGATCTTGGGGAACCATGATTTTTTTATTCTTGAAAAATCCGCTTCAGGAAATATAAATTGTACACCGTCTATGCCGGAATTGACAAGCGAGTATATTAAAGAGCTTGTTGACAAAGTAATGACATCTAAGAATAGAAGCAGGCAGCTGGTACTCTATTTTACTGATATTCGGGGAAAAAGCCCTGTTGATACTTCAATTAATGTTAGAATAAAGGCCGGTACAATTCAGTCAAGTACTGGTATTTCGTATAACACAAGGCTGATTACAACATCTGATGGCAACTCATCCATAATATTTGTCAACATTGATTATCAGAACAGCTTGTTGAGATCACTGGGTATCAACCTTGTCATAGTAGCCATGATAGGTTTTGGCCTTGTATTTGCCGGTAGTTACTTCATGGCAGGAAGAGCTATAAAACCCATTAAGGCAGCCTGGGAAAAGCAGAAAAGCTTCGTTGCCGATGCGTCTCATGAGCTCAGGACACCCCTTTCAGTCATACAAACAAATCTGGAGCTAGTGATGGAAAACAGAGATGAAACTGTGGAAAGCCAGACCAAATGGCTTGAGAATATACATGTTGAAAACAAGCACATGACAAAGCTGGTGAGCGATTTGCTGCTGCTTGCCCGAGCCGACTCCGGTCAAAAGCTGCTAGAAATGAAGAACTTTTCGTTAAGTTCAACAGTTGAAAAGGCTGCAGCTCCGTTTATACCAACAGTAGAAGAGAAGCAAATAGAAATTAATCTTTTGATTACCCCTGAGGTGAATTTCTATGGTGATGAATCAAGGATAAAGCAGCTTGTCGTAATCCTTGTTGACAATGCAGTTAAATATACAAACCCCGGGGGCAGGATATCACTTGTGCTTAATAGCAATAAAGACAGCATAGAACTGATTGTTTCTGATACAGGAGAAGGCATCCCCAAAGAATATCTCGAAAAAATCTTTGAACGTTTCTATCGTGTTGACAAAGCTAGGAGCAGTGAAACGGTTGGCATTGGCCTTGGACTTTCGATTGCAAGCTGGATAGTAAAGGAACACTATGGGGCTATCCATGTTGAGAGTACTGTAGGACAAGGCAGCACCTTTAAGGTTATCTTTTCTAAACATACAAAATAGAAAGATAAGCTGTATTAGTCAATAAGACAAATACAGCTTATCTTTTTATTTTTATTTGTCTGTTTTTGAAAACAAATCCGACACCTTGACCTCAGGATTCTGATAGCGCTTCCTTATAGATGTTTTATCAGCGTATTCAATGGCCTGCTTAGGACACCACTGTATACAGGCAACACACTGCTCGCAGGCATTGCCCCACTTGGGCTGCATACCCGCCATTTTAATATTGCCCACCGGACAAACCCGTTCACAGGTCCCGCAGCCGTTACATTTTTCAGTAGTGTGAAAATTTCCTGCCATGCTGCCTAAATCGGTCAATATTTTATTCACATAGTTTACAGAAAGACGTGATAATAAATCCGCCTTCGGTGTACTGGTAGTATTCATTTCCCTCACTATTACTGAAATTCTATTTACTTTTTTCTTTTCCCTTTTAAGTAGTGCCCTCTGGATTACTTGAGGAAATGCACCATATTTTACAATATAGTTCCCCGGCATATGCAACAGAAAACTTGCATTTAATAATCCACCACGTTCTGCAATCATTTGGCCTAACTGCGAAAGGGCCATCCCCTGATTTCCCCCGAAGGTAGATACACCGAAGATATACTGAGACTTGTCAAAACTAAGCCTTGCAACGAATCGCTTTACAATTGCGGGAACACTGGAATAGTAAACCGGAAAAACAAAGCCGATCCGTTCATAGGACAAGTCAACCTCCTTTTCCCTCATTGCCTCTGCAATGGATACAACCTTAGCATCTCCGATTTTATCAGCTATATCTCTTGCAGCTGCCAAACAATTCCCCGTGCCTGTAAAATAGAATATTATATTTGACATTATGAGAAGCCACCTTTCCATTAAATATACCTAGGCTTGCACTTATTTCTTCATTAAACCGTTTAGCATCAAAGTAATTGTAAATTTTATTTCCTCTAAAGTCTCAGTATAGGTTTCCTCTGATGATAAACTGCAGTCTATCTTACTTCTGATAGCCTCAGCAACTGTAATAATACTTTTTGCAATTCTGTCAGTCTCACAGGAAATAATTTCTTCGTTTTTGACACAACATTTAAGAACCTCGGATAAATGTGCTATTTCCTTTACGATGATTTTAGTGTACATTTCATTGAACAAAGGTGCTATTTTCTGAACACTATCCAAACTCAGCTGATTCAAATTCAATGCAGTTTTTATATATTTGAGCCGCTCCGTCAAATAGGTGAATATTTTTTCCTTGCAGCCCTGAACCTTATCCACTTCATCAAAAACACTTGTCAAAAATGTATTCGTTTCTGAATATATGACTTCCGTATAGATGCTTTCCTTATTTTTAAAGTAATAATATAAAGATGCTTTGTTCAAACCTACCAATTTTCCGATATCATCAAGTGTGGTTTTTTCATACCCATATCTGGCAAAGCATGTGCTGGCAGCCTTTACTATTTCCGTCCTTTTATCTTGAGTTTCCATTTTGCCTCCTCCAAACCTTCTTACTATCTAACATTTTATATTATTGTTTGATTGTTTGTCAACGGGCATTTTGCCTTTATTTTACTACCCCTGCATTAGGAGGACCTGTCTATAGCTGAAGACTCCTTTCTTTCAATACAAGGGTTATTCAAAATCCTAAACAAACAAAGAACACCATTTCCTTTTTACTCGAAAATGGTGTTCTTTGTTTGTTAAGATGTTTTATAGCTCTCTAATATTATTCTTGTAATTTATTTGGATTTATATGTCTGTACTTATTTACTGTTCCATGGAAACCTTGGCTTGATTGCAGCATTGGAGCATCAGCTATATCATAAGTCATATCTGCAACGATCTCAGCTATTCTTGCTACATTTTCTTTATTCAAATTAGCAATAGTATCATCATCGGTATGATAATTCGGGTCAACCTCATATGTAAAATATACCGACGGAATCCCATTTTCGGCAAATGCAGCATGGTCGCTTCTGTCTTCTACATCCGGCTCCAGATATTCTAAATCATGCTTTTGCGCATATACTTCTGCAAGGTCTGCCATAACTGAGCTAGCCTTATCCCCTATTGTCCAAATACCAACTTTATCCCCTACGCCAACCATATCCATGTTTATCATTGCAGCAATCTTTTTACGTTCATTCTTATCCAAGTTCTCTACAAAATCATATGCACCTACCAAGCCTACTTCCTCAGCTCCAAATGCAATGAATTTAATATTCGCATCATATTCATGCTGAGACAGTACTCTTGCCAATTCAAGCATTGCAGCAGTTCCTGATGCATTGTCATTTGCACCCGGGGTATCAACGCAATCGTAATGGGCACCAATTACAATTGTAGGTGTGTTGTTCTTATTTTCTTTCGCATAAAGCGTGCCAATTACATTTTGAGACGTCACGTCTTCAATTAATCCGGAAGCACTCATTGTTGCATTTATTGTCTCCCCATTTTGTAAAAGAGCTGCCAGTTGTTCCCCATCCAGAGGGTGTATTTCTATCGCAGGGATAGAGGATTCTTCACCCAAAGTCCCATTAATGAATCCCTCCTCCATTATGTTGTTGAAAAGAATAGCTCCTGCAGCCCCTGCAGCAGCGGCATTCAGAACCTTATCCTTGAAAGTGTATTCTCCTCTCTTGATTAAAGCAATTTTACCAGTTGCATCAATACCTGTATAATCATCCGGAGCACCCAGTCCTACATATATCAAGTCTGCTGTCACATTTCTGCTAGTCGTAAATTCCATATTTGAAGCACCATTTCCACTCAACCCTATATTTCCGGGGGAATTAATTTTAAAGGCCGCTCCATTATCGTGGAACACAATTGTATCGAAGGTTGGCTTTTCAACCAAATCAAGCTTGTATTCATCGCTGAATAAACCTTCAATATATTCAGCTGCAGCTCTTTCTCCATCTGAGCCTGCCATTCTTGCATTATCCTCTTCAGCCAATTCCTCTAAATGCTGCTTGATATTATCTGCTGAGATTTGATTAAGAATATCCTGCTTATCCTCTGAGCCAGCCAGAACTGTGATTGATGTCATTAGTATGAACACCAGTACTAATGACAAACCTCTCCTTGCTTTGTTATTAAACATCTTTTCTCCTCCTTCATATATTTTATTGTGGTCTTACCACCACAAAGACTATTTGTTATCCTGAAGAGCTGATCTTAACTCTATTTTACATCTGCTATTGCAATTTCTTTGTCATATTATAAGGTCGAATACAAATTATTTTATACACATTTTATTATATAACCATCTTATATAACAAATATAAACATGCTAATATGCAATTTCACTCATCTTTGTAGAATTATCTGAGCAAATAGTCTTATAGACCTATAACCCAATAGCTACAAAAAAATCACTGTATTCGTTGTTAGAATACAGTGATTTTTTAAGTAATGACAGATAGTCATTCTTTTTCTTCTAGAATATGTCTTAGTATAAGTAACCCTTCCATCATCTTAGGGAACCCGCAGGTTGGTGCCACAAGGAGTATTGCGTGTTCTATTTCTTCCTTTGTACAACCACTCTTTAGAGCCTTTAAAATATGCGTACTTAAGGCATATTCATATTGATTGCTGGCAGATAGAGCTACCTTAATAAGCCAGCGGTTTTTTTCCTCAATGGGACCACCTTTTTCATGTACCAGTTTCCCAAAATGCTCATAGGCATCATAGATTTCTCTATGATTTTCTATCAGGTATTTAAGATTCTTTTCAATAACATCTAGATTATCAAAATAGTCATTCATCGTATCTCCACCTTACATTTTTATCTCATTAGGATAGTATATCCAAATAAATGGATAATACAATTATTACCTACTGTATTATTCATAACTGACCACATACTTAACCCAAGCAAAACAGACTAGGAATCAAATTCCTAGCCTGCTGATTAATATATTTATCAGAAGTAAAGCAGATTAATTAAATCTATATTACTGGACATTGTTACAAAGCTTACTCTACAGGTGCCATAAGTATTCTTCCTGTCCCCCGGTATACATTTACTAACCCCTCACCAGAGACTGCAGAGCCGATTAAGCTTTTACTTGACTTTTCAACTCTAAAATCCAGTGTATCAGACCACGCAATAGCATAGTTTCCATCAATTCTAACTTCATCGTTTTCAAGCACAAATTCAATAAGTTCACTTCTTGGTACAGGACTCTCCAGTACAGCAATTCCTTTGCCCTTGAGACATAAGTTGAACAATCCTTCATTACCCATCATTGCTGAAGAAAGATTAGTTCTAGCTACTACCTTCTGCTGAACATTAGATTCACAGGCAAGAAAAAGTCCATCGTCCAATACTACTCCGCCCCAATCTGAAACCTCTTCAAGCATAATGTGCTTGTATGTAGGCTCCAGCATTAGCAAACCATTTCCTTGATACCTCGGTTTAATCGCAGATTCTTTTGTCACCTTAGAAGACAAAGCTTTACTAAACATATCCCCAATCCCTTTAACATCAGCTACCATGCTCACAGCGCCTGAAGTCCACTGCATTGCTCCCGCACTAATTGTATAAGCGTTCCCTTTTAATTCTATCAAAACCTGTCTTTTTCTAACATTCATTTCCGAAGCATAATAGGCAGCTATTGCATTTGCAGCGCTTATACTTAAATCTTTTTTAAACTCAAGAACTTTGATATCCCCTCTTGCTTCTACTACTTCTATATTCTTATTTTCATATAGATTTTTGCAGGTTACCAT
>FWWL01002282.1_pt1 | contig 40750 bp, 33 predicted proteins | sample 2228331 | NCBI WGS metagenome assembly FWWL01 (sample SAMEA103939775, study PRJEB20133) | metagenome
TGCAGAAGGCGTTGGAGGCGGGGCTGTCAGCGGACACTCCGCAGCTCTTTGAGCATTATCTTTATTTTGAGCGTCGGCAACAAGCGGAGCAGGCGGCGGAGGCGTTGCAGTCGGCGGGGTATCAGGTGGTGGTGCGTCGGTCAGCAGGGGGTTCGGAGTGGTTGGTGCTGACGAGTCAGTCGTTATTGCCGACGGAAGAGGATTTAGAGCCTGTGATAGAGTTTATGGAGGAGGTGGCGGCACGGTATGGTGGTGAGTATGATGGGTGGGGGGGGCGGTCTCGTCGGAGCAAGAGAGCGGAACTGCTGGCTCCAGCGCGACCTACAAGTTTCATTTTCGTTAGCAGGAAACTCCGAGACTGTGCCGAAACACTCTCCTGAGAGGCTATGACGAAGGTCGGGATTGTTGGATTAGGTACGATGGGGCATCAGCATATCGAGGCGTATCTGCAGATGCCCGATGTGGAAGTTTCGGCAGTGTATGACCACCACCCCGAACGCGCTCAGGCGTTTGCCGAGCGGTACGGTGTGCCCACCGCCAGCACCTATGAGGCGTTTCTACAGCAGGTGGAGATTGTGGACATCTGCACGCCCACCTACCGCCACTCGGAGTATGCACTCCCTGCCATCGAGGCGGGCAAGGCGGTCGTGTGCGAGAAACCGCTTGCACGCACGCTCGAAGATTGCGAACGCATCGTGGAAGCGGTTCAGGCGAAGGGGACGCCGTTTATGCCCGCGCATGTGCTTCGCTTCTTCCCCGAATACCGCACAGCGCACCAAGTAGTGAAATCGGGCGCACTGGGAGCCATCGCCAGCGTGCGGATGCGACGCGGGGGCGACTTCCCACGCACCAAGAGCGACTGGTACGCCGACTTCAGCAAAAGCGGAGGCGTCATCTTAGACCTGATTATCCACGACTTCGATTGGCTCCGCTGGACACTGGGCGAGGTGGAACGGGTCTATGCCAAATCGCTTACCTTCCGCAACCTGCCCCACTTAGACTACACACTTGTGATGTTGCGCTTCAAGAGCGGGGTGGTCGCCCATGTAGAGGGCACTTGGTGCGACCCTGGCGGGTTTAAGGTGGACTTCGAAATCTGTGGCGATATGGGGATGCTGGAGTACAACTCCGCCAAGCAGGTTGCGCTCCAGATTGCTCAGCGTGCCGAGGGCGACCAGCCCGGCGGGGTGCAAGTGCCCGAAAGCCCTGCGGTAGAGAACCCCTACTATCTGGAACTGCGCCACTTCGTCGACTGCGTTCAGCAGGGCAAGACACCCGAAATCACCGTAGAAGACGGCTATGAAGCGGTGCGGATTGCGCTCTCGGCTATCGAATCGGCACAGACAGGGAGGGTCATCAAACGATGAAGGTCAAAGTCGGCATTATGAGTTTTGCGCACCTCCACGCGGACAGTTATGCCCACTGCCTGAAGACGAACCCGCGTGCAGAGTTTGTCGGGATTGCAGACCACGACCCCGAACGCGCCCGCGCCAAAGCCGAGCAGTTCGAGGTGAAGGCGTTCGATAGTTATGAATCGCTCCTTGCGTCCGATGTGCAGGCGGTGATTATCTGTTCCGAGAACGCTAAGCACGCTCCGCTGGCACAGATGGCAGCCGCTGCGGGCAAGCATATCCTCTGCGAAAAGCCCCTGATGACTCGTTGGGACGATGGCAGGGCGATGCTTGCCACGGCACAGGGTGCAAGCGTCGGGCTGTACACTGCCTTCCCGTGCCGATTTAGCCCTGCCTTCTGGCGATTGCAGGCGATGGCCGAGGCGGGCGAGGTTGGTGAGATTCTTGCCCTGCGCGGAACGAACCGCGGTTCGAACCCCGGCGGCTGGTTCACGGATATCGAGCTGGCAGGTGGGGGCGCGATGATCGACCACACCGTGCATGTGGCGGACCTGTTCCGCGTGCTGACTGGGCAGGAGATTGTGGAGGTCTACGCCGAGACGAACAACCATATGTTTCACGGCAACTACGACGACACGGCGATGCTCACGATGACTCTGGCGAACGGCATTTTCGCCACGCTCGATGCGAGCTGGTCGCGCCCGCGCACTTTCCCCACTTGGGGCGATGTGACGATGGCGGTGGTCGGCACACGTGGGATTATCGAGATGGATATGTTCGCCCAGCATTTGGTACATTACGACGACCGCGCGGGGCGCATCAAGCAGGTCTTCTGGGGCGACAACATCGATGCGCTGATGATTGACGAGTTCCTGCGTGTGGTGGCGGGCGAACCGCGCCAACGACTTGCCACAGGCGAAGATGGCTACCGCTCCGCTTCGGTGGCGCTCCACGCCTACGAATCAGTGCGCAAGGGCGAACCTGTTCGAGTGGAGAATTAATCCGATCCTGCCCTGTTGTAGGGGCAGACCCCTGTGTCTGCCCCGCTCTTGTTGTGTAGGGCGCACACGGGGGTGCGCCCCTACAAAACTACCTGCCCTGTTGTAGGGGCAGACCCCTGTGTCTGCCCCGCTCTTGTTGTGTAAGGCGCACACGGGGGGGCGCCCCTACAAAACTACCTGCCCTGTTGTATGGGCAGACCCCTGTGTCTGACCCTGACAGGGGTACACCCTTCCAGTTCACTCACTTTCGGGGTGAACGCCAGACTTCTCCTACGATTTCAGCCCTCACCCCCTGCCCCTCTCCCACGCTGTGGGCTTACTACACGACAGTTTTTCGTACTTGTGCCTGAAGTGGGCTTCTGTTTGGCAGGGCAGACACGGGGGTCTGCCCCTACAGGCAGGGCGGTTGGGTAGGGGCGCCCCCCCGTGTGCGCCCCTTTTCTTGACTCCCTCAAAAAAGTGTCGTGCAGTAAGCCGTAAACGGCGAGGGGGAAGCACGGGCTACTTCCCCCTCTCTGCTTGCGGAGAGGGGGGGGCTGGGGGGTGAGGTTTGCTTCTCGGAACTGGAGGCAGGAGTGGGTGAAGTTGAACCGAAACCGTGTACCCCTGTCAATGTGTCTGACCCCCAACCTCCCACTCGAATCACCACGACTTCGGTAGGAAAATCCTCACGCGTGAAGTATTTATCTTTTACAGGAGGCGTGGAGAATGGTATTCAAAAGCCCTTACAACGATGTACGAATCCCTGTGGTGGGTTTGCCACAGTTTGTGTATGAGCATGCGCTGAGTTATGGCGACAAGCCAGCGATGATTGACGGCTTTTCGGGGCGCACGCTGACCTACGCGCAGTTGTATGGGGGCGTGCGGCGCGTTGCAGGCAACCTTGCCAAACGCGGTCTCAAGAAGGGCGAGGTGGTCGGCATCTACAGCCCGAACCTGCCTGAGTACCCGCTGGCATTTCACGGTACTGCGCTGGCGGGCGGTATCGTGACCACCGCGAACCCGCTCTATACCGCCGACGAGTTAGCCTACCAACTGCGCGACTCAGGAGCAAAGTTCCTTGTGACGGTCGGACCGCTGTTGGAGAAGGCACTTCCCGCCGCCCAGCAAGCAGGCGTGCAGGAGGTGTTCGTAATCGGGGAAGGCGAAGGCGCAACCCCATTCACCGAACTGCTCGCCGAAGCGGAACCGCCTCAAGTCGAGGTAGACCCGCACGAAGACCTGATTGTGCTTCCCTATTCCAGCGGCACCACAGGCTTGCCCAAAGGAGTGATGTTGACCCACTATAACCTCGTGGCGAATATGGTTCAAGTGCTAAACTCAGGGGTGAACCTCCAACCCGACGAGCGTGTGATTGGAGTTCTGCCGTTCTATCACATCTACGGAATGCTCGTCATCCTGAATCTGTGCTTGTACAAGGGTATGACCATTGTCACCATCCCCCGATTTGACTTAGAGATGTTCCTGAAAGTGATGCAGGACTACAAAATCAACCGTGCGAACCTCGTGCCCCCGATTATTTTGGCGTTGGCGAAGCATCCGATTGTAGACCAGTACGACCTCTCCTCTTTGAAGGTCATCATGTCGGGCGCGGCGCCACTCAGCGAAGATCTGGCGCGCTTGGCGTCTGAGCGGTTGGGCTGTATCGTTCTGCAGGGCTACGGACTCACCGAGACCAGCCCCGTGACCCATGTGAACCCCGAAGACCCCGCCAAAATCAAGCTCGGTTCGGCAGGTGTGCCGATTGCGAACACCGAGTGTATGATTGTCGACCTTACTTCGGGCAACCCACTGGGTGTGCGTGAAGAAGGCGAAATCTGGATTAAGGGTCCGCAGGTGATGAAGGGCTATCTGAATGCCCCAGAAGCGACCGCTCAGACGCTCACCCCCGATGGCTGGTTACGAACGGGCGATGTGGGCTATGTAGACGAAGACGGCTACTTCTATATCGTCGACCGCGTGAAGGAGATGATTAAGTACAAGGGCTTGCAGATTGCGCCAGCGGAGCTGGAGGCGGTTCTGCTAAGCCACCCCGCAGTTGCCGACGCAGCGGTCATTCCCAGCCCCGACCCCGAAGCGGGCGAAGTGCCGAAGGCGTTCATCGTGGCGCGTAGCCCTATCACCGAGCAGGAGGTGATGGACTATGTTGCCCAGAAGGTCGCGCCCTTCAAGAAGATACGCCGAGTGGAGTTCGTGGAGCAAATCCCGAAATCGCCGTCGGGTAAAATCCTAAGGCGCGTGCTGGTTCAGCAAGAGCGCGAACGTTTGGCACGCGGTTAGGGCAGTGGGGAATGGCGAACAGGGAGTGGGGATATGCACCTCACCCCAACCCCTTCCAGTGGGATTGGGGAGTAGAGTTTTCCGCTCTGCGGAAAGGAGGCAAGTGATGCGTTGGATTGGACTTTTGGTAGGGACGATACTTTGCGCTGGGCTGTTTGCCCAGCAAGTGCAGATGAGTGCGATTCGTGAGGCGGAACCGAACAACTCGCTCTCCGCCCCTCAGGTGATTAGCCAGCCTATCAGCCAGACACAAGGTTTCGTGGTGTGGGACGCCACAATCGGCACGATTGGCGACCGCGACTTCTACCGCTTCAAGGTCAACGAGGCAGGCACTTACAGCATTCGCACTGACACCAACCGCGACACTGTGCTAAGGCTCTACAACGCTGCAGGAACCGAGATTGCCAGCAACATCAACAACGGCAATCCTGACATTCCCAATAACCTCGCTTCGGGATTGACCCGAACGCTGGAGCCGGGCTTCTACATCGTGGAGGTGAGCTACTTCCAGAATATCGCTCGCTGTCGGTATGCCCTGCGAATCTTTCCGGGCACGACCGCACCCGATTTCAACCCTGATGAACCGAACGACACCGAAGCGCAAGCCATCCAGTTGGGTGAGTTCAATGCGGGGGAGCGCACCACCGGCGAATACCAGTTCCTTACCTATGATGGGCAGGATGTCGATGTGTTCGCTATCGAGGTCTACGGCACAGCGGGCAACATGCGCTTCCGATTGGATACCTATGTGGAAGTCAACCTTCAGGTGCGCACTCCATCAGGACAACTCATCACGGGCACTCAGACGGGCTGGGACTCACTGAACCCCGATTCACCTGAAGTGGTGATTCCTGTGGCGACATCGGGGGTCTACTACCTCTTTGTGCGCTCACGACCAGGCTGGGGGGGCTACTATCGCGTGCGTGTTTCTGCAGAAGCACCGAGTGCACTCACCCTGCAAAGCGGGAACGCCCGCTTCGAGTTGAGACAACTCTGGGGCATCGATGCCCAAGACCCGTTCAATAACGCCGACTGGATTCAGCCTCCAGGTACAGACCACTTCTACTTGATGAACTACTGGTATCGCGTTGAAGGCGTCAACATCCGCGAGATTCCTGTCTCTAACCTTTACCTTGCAGACCTGACTGCTCCCAATCGGAAATATCTGTTCTATCGCGAGGAAAACTTTATCATCGGCACTTTCTACGAACTGCGCGCCCTCTCGAATATGGCGAGTGTGCTGTTTGTGGACATCTTTGTATGGAACACACGGTTTGTCCCCACAACGCTCAATCTCTATCATTACTTTGACCCTGATGTAGCAGATCAACCCTACAACTCTGCCGAGCAGGTAGGCGAGCGTATCCGAATCGCTCGCGAGCAACACCAACTGGACATCGTGCCAATCACACCGCCCACTTTCTGGGAGATTAGCCCCTACCCTGACACCTACGAGAGCCTGTTTGATGAGTTTCCGAATGATCTCGCGAACGGCACACTGCCGTTAGAAGGCGACATCACGGGCGCGCTCCAGTGGCGGTTAGAGATGAACCCCTTCGAGTGGCGTATGCTTCAGCTCTATTACACGCTCAATAGCGATTTTATTTGGCGACGTGCCGATGTGAACCGCGACGGCTGCGTGGACGATGCTGACCTGTTGGAAGTGTTATTTGCTTTCGGCTCTCAGGGAATCTTGAACCCTGCCGATGTGAACAACGACGGTACCGTGGACGACGCCGACCTGCTGGAGGTGCTGTTCCACTTCGGGAGTGGGTGCTGAGCTTACTTACTGACCTCGCGGAGCCGACTCGCTACTGAGGGAATAACCTGAGCGCGTAGGTGGATTGCCTCCTCGTGGTAGTCCACCGAGATTACGCGCCCGTACTCGTAGCATTCCGAGAGCAGGTTGGTAGCGGAGTAGGGGAGCCACACATCGACGCTCACCAGCATCCCCTGTACGGTCGCCACGATTCTATCCATCAGGTGGGGAATGCCTTGCGCAAAGCGCGCCGAGATGTAGACCGAGTTGGGCGTATCGGCAATCACCTGACGAAGCAGGGCAGGGTCGCGCACGCAATCGGCTTTGTTGAACACTGTGATTGTCGGCTTCTGGTCGGCGCCGAGTTCGACGAGCGTGGTCTCCACTGCATCGCGCTGGAGTTGCCAGTGGGGGCTGGAGATGTCTACCACATGCATCAGGAAGTCCGCCTCCTGCACCTCCTCTAAGGTGGCGTAGAACGCTTCCAACAGCATCGGAGGCAGGTTCTCCACGAAGCCGACGGTGTCGGTCAGCAGAACCGACCAGCCATCGGGCAGAACCACGCGCCGAGTGGTAGGGTCGAGCGTAGCGAACACGCGGTTGTCGACATAGGTCTGCGCGCCCGATAGCACATTCAGCAAGGTGGACTTGCCGGCGTTCGTGTAGCCCACAATCGCACCGCTGGGGAAGGGCAGTCGGCGCCGTGAACTGCGCTGATGCACGCGCTGACGGCGAATCTCCTCTATCTCGTGGCGTAGGCTGGCAACCCGTTCCCGAATGCGACGCTTGTCGATTTCGAGTTTGGTCTCACCCGGACCGCGTGTTCCGATACCCCCGCCAAGCCGTGAGAGGGCGACACCCTTGCCCGAGAGGCGGGGCATCAGGTAGAGCAGTTGCGCCAGTTCGACTTGGAGTGCGCCTTCTCGTGAACGGGCGCGCTGGGCGAAGATGTCCAGAATGAGTTGCGTGCGGTCGATCACGCGGGTCTGAGTAATCTCTTCCAAGTTGCGCTGGTGGACAGGGTTGAGCTCCACATCGAACAGGATGAGGTCTGCGCCATGTTCGCGTGCAAGTGCGAACAGTTCCTCCGCCTTGCCCTTGCCGATGTAGGTGGCGACATCGGGATGGTGTCGGCGTTGGCGCATCTCGGCGACTACAGCGACTCCTGCCGATTTGGCTAAGGCGCGCATCTCTTCAGTCCAGTAAGCTTCTTCGCTGGGCGTGTCGGCTCGGCAGAAGACCAACACGGCGCGCTCAGGGTTTTGGGTTTCACTCACTCGGTGTGGGATGGTGTTTCACCTCCATATGGCTCGATTTTGTGGATACGGCGCAGGTGACGCTCGTCTTGGCTGAACGGAGTGCCCAAGAAGGTTTCTACAATCGCTTTGGCGAGTTCAGAACCCACGATTCGCGAGCCGAGGCAGAGCACATTCGCATCGTTATGCTCGCGTGCAAGCCGTGCTGACACAGGCTCGGAAGCGTGCGCAGCGCGGATACCCCGATGTTTGTTGGCGGTAATGCACATTCCAATCCCCGTGCCACACACAAGGATGCCGAAACTGCCTGGCTGATGGGCAACTCGTTCGGCGACCAAGTGCGCAGTATCGGGGTAGTCCGCCGACGCTTCCGAGTGGACGCCGAGGTCGTGAACTGTGTAGCCTTGACCCAACAGATGCTCCACGAGCAACTGTTTCAGGGCGAACCCTGCATGGTCCGAACCGATATAGATTGTCATTCTTCGCTATCTGCTGAAGCACGCAGTGTGCCGTTGCCCACCTTCTTGGCTTGGATGCGTTCGCGAAGCACTTCCAACGCTTTCTGAAGTTGGGCGTCCTTCGAGCGGTCTTCGTCCCCGATGCGCCAATCTTGGGGTTGTTCCACTTCGATATCGGGCTTCAGACCGCCCACACGCTTGCCGTCCACCATCTTCGCGTTCAGGTCGGTGCCGTTAGGCGTGAGGTAGCGGGCGGTGGTAATCGCAACCGCCGTTTCACGCGAGGTGGGGATAACGGTCTGCACCGAACCCTTACCGAACGAGTTTTCGCCAATCAGGACTGCCACTTTGTGGTCGCGGAGCGCGCCCGCCACAATCTCGGAGGCACTTGCACTCCCGCTGTTAATCAGCACCACAATCGGGATGTCGAGGTCTCGATAGCGTCCGCGCAGGGTGGTGCGCTTTTCCAGTAGCCCTTCACGCCCGACGATGCTCACCACCACCATATCACCAGGTACGAATCGGCTCACAATCTCGACCGACGCATCGAGTAGTCCGCCAGGGTTCGCCCGTAGGTCTAAGATGAGTGCGCGCCCGCCGTTCTGCTTGATTTCGGTGAGGGCACGGTCTATCAGTGTGGGAGCCTTCTCGCTGAAGTTCTGGAGCCAGATGCGATAGATTTTGTTCTCGGTGTCTTCAAGGTAGACATCGACGGTAGGGCTTTCCACGAGGTCGCGCTGAACGGTAATCTTGATTGGTTCGGGTTCGCCTTCGCGCTTGATGGTGAGTTCCACTTTCGTGAAGCGTGGTCCCCGAATAAGGCGCACCGCTTCATCCAGTGCCATTCGTTCGAGGCTCTTGCCATCCACAGCGATAATCACATCGCCTGCCTTGATTCCTGCTTTTTGGGCGGGGCTATTCGGAAGCGGTCGCACGATGCGCGCGCCCCCCGGAGCGTCTTCCAGCAGGGCGCCGATGCCTGTGAAACTGCCCGAAGTGTCTTCCTGCATTCGGCGGAACGCTTCGGGGTCCATAAAGCGGGTGTAGGGGTCGCCAATCGCGCCGAGCATCCCGTCGATGCTGGTGTAGGTAAGTTTGTCGACGGGAGGAGGCGTGCCGTAGAAGTGGTTCTCTATCTCACTCAGCACGCTCTGGAACGCATCGGCGGGGTTCAACTTATCGCGCGATACGACTGCCGAGCGTAGTTTGTGCAACGCTTCGGCAGGATGGCTCGCTGGGTCCGCCCAAAGGTCGGCACTCCAGTAGCCCAGAATGAAGACGACAATCGTCGCCAACAGCAAACTCAACAGTTGCGTTAGGGAGCGTCCAGAGCGTCTCATGCCTTCTTCTCCTTCTGCGAGGGGTTAGTGCTGAGCCAGCGCAGGGCGCGGTCTAATGCGGGGTCGCCGTTCGGTTGACCGCGCATTCGGGGCGATTCGGCGACGCGCTCATCAGGTTGAATTCCGCGCTGGTGGAAAGCGGTGTCGTCAGCCCCATAGTAGCGTCCAACGGTAAGGGTGAACGCTGAGCCGTCCTGCAGCTTGTACAGCACTGTCTGTGAAGCATCGCCTGCGGTGGTCGTGCCGAACAGGCGTGCCTTCGCGCCCGTGCGCAGGGCAAGCGCCATCATTTCCGCCACATTATAGGTGCCACGGTCGACCAGCACCGCGATGCGCATATTTGTGGCTCTCGGCTCTTGCTTGAGTGTCAAGGCGCGCTTGCGCTTCTTGTCGCCTTCACGAAACTCGACGGTCGCCACCTTGCGCTCGCGCACCAGCTGGTTCAGAATCTGCAGGGTGGGTTCTTGCTGACCGATGGCGATGCCGCGGAGATCAATCACCAGCGCGTTCACCCCGCCCTTCTGAAGGGTCGCAAGCGCGTTATTGAACTCGGAAGCCGTGCGAGTGCTGAGCAGATTGAAGCGGACATAGCCCACCTTGTTGGGAAGCATCTTGTACTCCAGCGGACGCATGCGGGTCTGACCGCGCGCAACCGTCAGGTTCACTGTGTTGCCCCCACGCTGAACCGTGATTTCGAGGGGCTTCGCTTCAGTACCGGGTTCGGGAACTTGGCTGAGGATGTTGAACGCTTGGTTGATGTTGATGCTGTTGCGGAGGCGTTCACGGGCGCGCTCACTGGCTTCGCGTATCTGCTGGCGGTCGCTATGCATGCGCTGAAGCAGGAGCACTTCAGCAAACGGGTCTTCCGAAATCACCCACTGCTTATCGATGTGGGTAATCAGGTCACCCGCTTGAAGACCCGCTTTCTCGGCAGGTGAGCCGGGCACGACCGAAACTACCTGAATCAGGCTCTGCTCCAGCGGGGCGGTCTCGTCAGAACCTTTCACGCGCAGGGTGGTCTTGCGCTGAATAATTCTAAGCACTGCGCCGATGCCGTCCACCTCCCCGTTCAGCGCACGGGCATACTGCTCGTACTGTTCGGGCGTGAGATATTGGGAGCGCGGGTCGTTGAGCGAAGCAAGCATCGCGCTCAGCGAACCTTGCAGAAGTTTTTCTTCATCTACAGGCTCCACATATTCGCGCTGAACGAGGTTCCAGACCCTCCAGTAGAGGTTGACCATCGCAGGTTCCGAGACGGTCGGCTTTGCGCTGGGCACGCGCGAATCGGCGACGGCAGGTGCGAAATCGCGTTGCACCACCACCGTGCCCTTGCCAAACGAGGGCGTGTTCACATAATAACGAACTGTCCAGCCCCCAACGAATGCCAGACCCAATATCGATAGGCTCCACAGCCAACGCTTCCGCATCGTTTTCAATAGACGACCTCCAATACTATTGTATCTCATATCGGCTCGAAAAAGTTCCCGCTGGAGCAGCGAATCGGCGCGGGATGTTCCGAGCCTCAATAGAAGTTCGTATCGCCATACAGGAGTTGGATATAGGCAATCTGTCCCAAGTGATAGGTCAGGTTCCAGTAGTGTCCGCTGATGACGCGCTTGATAGGTGCTGGCGTGCCCCACGGGAGCATCACGGTCTGCTCCAAGTCGCTATCGGGGGTGTTTTGGATTGCCTCGATGAGCAGGTTCGTGTTCGCGCGGAGTGCTTGCTCGCACTCGGCGACCGTCTTCAGTTGGCTCGCTTCTGCGAAGAAGGGGTTCACATCGGTCGGCTCTTGAGGGCGTTGGAGCAGGGCATAGCGCATCACCAACGGCACCGCAACACACTCCTGTAGGATTTCCAGCACGGAGCGGGCGTGTTCACTGGGACGCCAAGTCAAGCGGTCATCAGAAACAGCACGGGCGTAGCGTAAGATGTCTTCCACTGCACCCTGAATCATATGGCACATCTCTTCTCGGTAGCTCATCACGAGACCTCCATCAGATTGTACCCCAATTTTTACTGGCGTACCATCGTGCCAATCCCAGCGTCGGTGAACACCTCGATAAGTAGGGCGTGGGGAATGCGCCCGTCGATGATATGCGTTCGGGGGACGCCTTTTTCCAGCGCTCGGAAGCACGCCTGCAGTTTTGGAATCATCCCGCCCCCGATGCGCCCGCTTTCGATCATGCGTTGGGCGTCGTTGTAGTTCAGTTCCGAGATGAGCGAGTCGGGCTTTTCGGGGTCGCTCATCACGCCTTGCACATCGGTCATCAGAATCAGCTTCTCGGCTTGGATTGCGCCAGCGAGTTCGCCTGCCACATGGTCGGCGTTTAGGTTATAGGTTGCGCCATCACGCCCCATCCCGATAGGGCTAACCACGGGGATATAGCCCCCTTCCAACAGCGAGAACAGCACTTCCGAGTTGACCTGGTCGATTTCGCCCACGAAGCCGAGGTCGGGGTCGCTCTCCATCTTGCGCGCCACGAGCAAGGCTCCATCTTTGCCCGATAGCCCGACCGCTTTGCCTCCCTGCTGGTGGATTGCAGACACCAATCGGCGGTTGGTCTTGCCCGTCAGCACCATCTCCACAATTTCCATTGTCTCGGCATCGGTGACGCGCAGACCCTTGACGAAGGTCGGTTGCTTGCCCAAGCGTTTCATCGCTTCCGAAATTTCGGGTCCGCCCCCGTGTACAATCACTGGGCGAATGCCCACGCAGTGCATCAGCACCACATCTTGCATCACCATCTGGGCGAAGCCGTTATCGACCATCGCTGCCCCGCCATATTTAATGACGAAGACCGAGCCTCTCCATTTTTGAATGTACGGTAATGCCTGAATCAGCACATCGGCTTGTAAGCGTGCGCTATCGGGTATGCTCATACAGGAAGGAATTGTACCTGATGGAGAACTTGAATCCTTTTTCGGTTCGGCAAATCCGTGCGTGGTTGGAAGAGTATGGCGTGCGCCCGTCTAAAGGCTGGGGGCAGAACTTTCTGACCGACCGACGGGTTGCCCTGCGTGCGATCGAGTCGGCAGACCTTCAGCCCGACGACGAAGTGTTGGAGGTCGGTTCAGGCTTGGGCGCGCTCACCTTTCTGATGGCGGAGCGGGTACGCCAAGTGATTGCGGTGGAGGTCGATGCGCGCCTCGTCGCTATCTTGCAGACGGTGATGGAAGAGCATCGAATTTCCAACATCACGCTCATCCAGGCGAGTGTGCTGAGCCAATCGGTGGAGCAACTCCTTCGAGGGGCGGAGCGCGCGAAAGTGGTGGCGAACATCCCCTACTCCATCACCTCGCCTTTGATTGAGCATCTGCTGAAGGCGAAGGAGTGTATCCCCGTGATGGTGCTGATGGTGCAGAAGGAGGTGGCGGAACGGCTTACCGCCAAGCAGAACAGCTCTGCTTATGGCTCGCTCTCGGTGTTCGTGCAGTACCATACGGAGGCGGAGTATCTGGGGCGTGTGCCTGCCAGCGCGTTCTATCCCCAACCGGAGGTCGACTCCGCGCTGGTGCGCCTGACGCCCGTTCCTGACCGATTGCCTCCGTTCGAGCAGAAGTGGCTTTTCAAGTTGGTGCGGGCGGGATTCGGCAAGCGTCGCAAGACCCTGCGCAACGCGCTCACTTCGCTGTTCGATGATGCCGACCGCGCTTCGGCGATACTGCGTCGGGCAGGCATCCACACCTCCACCCGTGCCGAAGCGCTCTCGCTAAACGAGTGGATGCGCCTTGCAGAAGAGACTGCCCGAACCATTCAGGCGGAGAAGGGGCGTTAGCGTACCGCCACGCCTACTGGCACACCCCCGAACTTGCGTTCCCGACGCTGATAATCTAAAATCGCGTCCAGCACATGCTCCATCGTGATGTCGGGCCAGAGCACGGGCGTGATGTAGAGTTCGGTGTAGGCGGTCTGCCAAAGGAGGAAGTTGCTGGTACGGTGCTCGCCAGCGGTGCGTATCAGCAAATCGGGGTCGGGCAAGTCGGGCTGGTAAAGGTGCGCTTGGATGGTCTGCTCGTCAATCTGGTGGGGTTCGAGCGTTCCTTCCTTGATTTTCTGGGCGATGGTGCGCATGGCGTCCACCAACTCCGCCCGACCGCCGTAGTTAATCGCCAAGTGGACGATGATTCGGTCGTTGTGGGCAGTCGCTTGCTCGGCTCGGCGCAGGATGGCTTGCAGGTTGGGATTCAGTTCGTGAATGCGCCCGCTGAACACCACGCGCACGCCATTACGCAACATCACAGGCAGTTCCTCTTTGGCGGAACGCGCGAGCATGTTCATCAGCCCCTGAACCTCCTCTTCCGAGCGTCGCCAGTTCTCGGTGCTGAAGGTGTAGGCGGAGAGCACCTTTATACCTAAGTCTGCACAGCTGTGAATGAGCCGTCGGAGGGCGGCGTGTCCGTTGGCGTGCCCGATAAGTCGGGGCAGACCACGCTGGTTCGCCCACCGCCCGTTGCCGTCCATAATCAGTGCGATATGGCAGGGGAGCAGAGCGAGATCGATGCCCCGTGCCTTCGCCTCCGCACACCAATCGGTCGTCTGCATCAGACCTCCTTCAGCTCCGCGTCTTTCGCCTCTTGAACCTTATCGATCTGCTCGATATACTTGTGGGTCAACTTCTCCGCCTGCTGTTCGTAGCGTTTCAGGTCATCTTCCGACATGAGTTTGTTTTTTTGCATTTGGCGCAGGTGTTCCAACAGATCGCGCCGAATGTTGCGGATAGCGACGCGCCCCTCCTCGGCGCGCTTATGCACCTGCTTGATGAGTTCCTTGCGACGCTCCTCAGTCAGGGGGGGCAGGGTGATACGAAGGGTGCGCCCATCGCTGACGGGGTTCACGCCCAGATCGGACTTCTGGATTGCCTTTTCAATCGCCGAGACCGCTGTCTGGTCCCACGGCTGGATGAGCAGTTGGCGTGGTTCGGGCACGGTAATCGCAGCGATGTTTTGGAGGGGGGTTGGCGTGCCGTAGTAGTCCACCATTAGCCGTTCCACCATCGCAGGGTTCGCGCGCCCTGTGCGATAGCCTGCCAAATCCTGCTTCAGGTGGTCAATCGCGTGCTTCATACGCTCCTCTGCGTCTTTGAAGAGTGCGTCGATTTTCGGTGTTGGGTCTTCCTCGTGCTTTCTAGACATCGTTCTCAGCCTCCTTACGATTTTGGTTCGACAAATACACGGGTTCCGACGGGTTCTCCGCGTACCACGCGCATTGCGTTGCCCGGCTCCCAGATATTGAACACCACCACCTCCAGGGCGCGCTCCATACAGAGCGTGAAAGCGGTCAGGTCCATCACGCGCAGTTGACGCTGGAGTGCCTCTTCGAACGAGAGCGATTCGAACCGCACGGCGTCGTGGTGTTTGCGCGGGTCGCGGTCGTAGATACCGTCCACATTAGTCGCTTTCAGCAGGGCAGTAGCGCCGATTTCCACCGCACGCAAGGAAGCGGCGGTGTCGGTCGTGAAGAAGGGGTTGCCCGTGCCTGCAGCCAGAATGACGATGCGCCCTTTTTCCAAGTGGCGGATGGCGCGCCGTCGGATGAACGGCTCGGCGACCGCTTGCATCGTGATTGCCGATTGGACACGTGTATCCACACCGTGCCGTTCGATCGCCGCTTGGAGTGCCAGCGCGTTGATCACCGTCGCCAGCATGCCCATATAGTCGGCGGTGGCGTGTTCGATTCCTGTGGGAGCGATGGAGGCACCTCGCACAATATTGCCCCCGCCCACCACTACGGCGGTCTGCACGCCCATCTGGTGAACCGAGATGACCTCACGGGCAAGGTAGTCGATGGCTTCGGGGTTCAGTCCGACCCCACTTTCGCCTGCAAACGCTTCACCGCTCAGTTTGATGAGAACCCGCTTCCAGCGCGGTTGATGATTCGAGGTGTCCATCGCTCTCTCCAATCCAAAAGTATACCCACAAGGGCGAATGGGGTACAATCGTGCTATGGAACGCCGTTGCCCCCACTGTGGCGCACGGATTGAACCCGACGCCCCAGAGACCACTGAGTGCCCCGTTTGCCGAAACATTATCCGCCCTGCAAACCCCTACGCAAAGCGGCTCACCATCACCGCCTTGATTACTGTGGTACTCTATTTCACTGCGATGTTCTCGATGCTCATCGACGATACAGGCATCTGGATTGCGGTGATTTTTGGGCTGGCGTTCATCAGCGGTGTGTATCTGCTGTATGTGTTGATGCGCTTTTTCAAGATGGGGGCGTAGGCGTGTGGCGTCGGGTTGGATTCGGGCTGGCGTGGGCAGGTTCGGCAGTGTTGGCGGGACTGGCACATCCGCCGGGCTATCTGTGGTGGGCAATCCTGTTGATGCCTGCGGTGTTGATTGCCTTGTTGTGCCGAACACGGCGACCGTTCCTGCTGGCGTGGGGTTGGGCGGTGCTCTACTACATCACGCTCGGACTACCCCTGCTGTACTTGCTGGATTTGCAGACGGGCAGTGTGTGGCTGAGTTGGTTGGGGCTGGTGCTATTGGCAGGGCTGACTGCGCTCTTAGCAGGGGTGTTCGGTTGGGTGGTGGCGCGGTGGATACTGCCGTTGCGTCGGCACAGGCGCGTGTGGTGGCTTGTGCCGTTCGGTGTGGCGGGTGTGTGGACGCTGACGCAGTGGGTGCGCGGGCTGGGTGATTTTGCGTTCGTGTGGGGGCACTTCGCCTCCGCCCTCGCCTTCCATCCCCTCCTAATCCAGATTATCGATACGGTAGGCACTTGGGGGCTGGAGTTTCTGATAGTGTTTTGGAGTTGTTGGTTGGCGCTGGCGTTCTCCCCTCTCCCTGTGGGAGAGGGGCAGGGGGTGAGGGCTGGTTTTGAACCCCTCACCCACCCCCGCCCTCCCTCTCCCGAGGCTTCGGGAGAGGGAGGGAGCCAGACTCCCCTCTCCCACAGCGTGGGAGCGGGGCAGGGGGTGAGGGCTAAAGAGGTACACGGGCGAGACGCCCGTGCTATGAATGAAGAAGGGCAGGGGGTGAGGGCAATCTCCCTCCTGATTGCAGGAATCCTGCTCGTACTCTGGTTTGGGGTGGGAGCCTATCTCAAAAGCGTCTGGTCTATGCCTCCTGCTGAAACCGTGCGGGTTGCCATCATCCAGCCAAATGTGGATTTGGCGCGTGCGTATCATCCTGAGGAATGGGAGACGGTGCGCGCTCACTTAGCCGACCTCATTCAGCAGGCTGGAACGCAACAGCCCGACCTCATCGTGTTCCCAGAGGTGATGGAGCCGTATCCGATGCCCGACAGCCCGCGCGCCTTCGCTTGGTGGCGTGCCCAAGTCCAGCAAGTCGGTATCCCTATCCTCACAGGGGGCTATCGTATCGCCGATAGAGAGAACGACCAGTGGACGAACGCTCAGCATCTCTTTCTGCCCGACGGCACTTGGCACTATCACGACAAGGTACAGTTGGTGCCTTTGGGCGAGCGCGTGCCTTACCGTGAGTTTCTGGGCTTCCTCCGAATCTTTGGCGTCGTCGAGCGCGATATGCTTCCGGGCAAGGAGCTGCGCCCGCTGGAAGTAGGGGCGATGCGAATCGGCACAGTCATCTGTATGGAGTCGTCCTACCCGTGGGTGGCGCGGGGAATGGTGAGGGAGGGGGCGAACCTGCTCGTCGTCGGCTCCAACGAATCGTGGTTCGGGCGCACCCCCGCTCTACAGCAACACTTGGCGTTCAGTGTGATGCGTGCGATCGAGACTCGGCGGTGGGTCGTGCGCTCTGCTCCAGAGGGCGTCAGCGCGTTCATTGCACCGAACGGGAAGGTGCAGGAGTTGACACCGTTCAAACCGATAGTGGAGACCGCACCTGTGGGGCTGTTGGAATCGCAGACACTTGCAGTGCGTTGGGGCGATTGGGCAATCTGGGTGAGTGCATTTTTTGTGGCGGGATGTTGGATGTTGAAGAGAGGGAGGTGAATCCTTGATAATTCTCCCTCCCAACTCGCCGAAACGAAAAGGGGAGTGAAGTGCATTTCCTCACTCCCCTTTTCCTAATCTTCTTCAAAAAGAGGGTGAAGGGTAGGGCTATCCTTTACTGTGGAGGTTCCCATAGCACGCGCTTATACATCCACCAGCTGGCAAGGTCGCGCTGGTCTTTGAAATGGGGCGAGTTGGGGTTTTCGCTCTGACCGGGCGGGAGTACCGTCTCGGCAACAGGTGGGTCGCTGAACTCGATGACTTGGATATACGAACCTCGGTCGGTGTAAGGCACTCCTGCGAGCATATTGCCCCAGCTCATTCGGGGTGCGCTGTACCGCCACGCACTCATGTTCTCCCCATGCTTGCGCTTGAGCTGGGTGAGCGCATCCGCCAGCGCAATTGTGAGCAGTTCCTCGGGCTTCCTACCGTTGAAGTAGTCGTAGAGGCGCGGCACAGGCGCACGGCGTCCCATCAGCGCGTAGTAGATGTAGCTCGGCTGAATCGCCAAGCGGAACAGGTCGGGGCTGAAGAAGTTGCCGAGGTCGTCCGCGAACACGCGGTTGCGCGTGGCGTCCAGCCAAGCGTTCCAAATTTCCTTCGCCACACTGCCCTCATGCTCATAAAAGTCCCACGCACGCAACACCTGCAACACCTGCCTCATCTCGGGCGTGAGGTTGCGTTCGTTGCGCTGAATGATATTGAGCATAACGGGCAGGAGTTTCGCCGCATCCTCGTCATACTCGCCAATGTCGCGAATCATGACCTTGATGTCGTTCGCAGAGAGCTTCGGCTTGGCATATGCCAGTTCGATCAGCCGATGGACGCGGAAGATAGCGCCCCAAGCGGGGCTATCACCGTGTTTCCACCAGACGGCGGGCTTGTTGTTCCAGTTCACGATGAACCCGCGCTTGGGGTTGATGACTTTTGGCATCTCCTCGAACGGCATAATGCCCTGCCAGTCATACTCGCCTGTGCCCAACACAGGCAGGCGTGGGTCTACCCCCTCCGCACGGATAGGAGGGCGTCCACAGTAGAAGTAGGCAATATCGCCCGTTCTGGTCGCTACATGCAGGTTGAACGAAGTGGTCATAAACGAGGCAGAGCGTTGGAAATCCTCCATCGTGCGTGCTTGATAGAACCCGTAGAGGGCGTTGATGGTCTGCAGTTCTTGATCCCAGAACGACATCGCCTTCGCGATGGCGATATTGGCACGCCGATCGATACCCACAATCGGACCGTGAACACTGCGGTAGACTGTTATCTCAACAGGGTCTGCGCCTTTGACCTTGATGGTCTCGGTGCGTTTCTCCAAGTCGCGCCACTGACCTTTGTACCAGTATTGTTCGGGATTGTCGGGGTTGAGCTTTTCGAAGAAGAAGTCGACCACATCGTGCAACCCGGAGGTGAATCCCCACGCGCCGTTAGGGGTCATGCCAATCAGCACGCCGGGCACGCCAGGGAAGCTCATTCCGCGCACATGAAGCCCCGCTCCGCGCAGGTGAACCTCCGCAGCGATGTGGGGCAAGGTAAAGCCCATCTGAGGTGCGCCTACGAGGATGGCGTTGCCTGTTGCCGACTTCTGGGGTGCGATTACGATAGCGTAGCTCCCGAAATAGGTGAACAGTCCGTGCTCGCGTGCGAACTCGATTTGCGCCTCTCCCGAAGCAATTTGGAGCGCAGGTAGAATCACATCCAGCCCGATGTCGGGCAGGGTCTCCAGATGCTCGCGCATTCGTTCGAGGTCGGCGCGGGGGTCCACGCGAGGCGCGCGGCGTGGGTCATCTTCGGGCGGTACGGTTGTGGGCGAGGTTGGGTCGTGCGTCCAGAGTAGGTCGTTTGCCCAAACGGGCGCGAGGTCTTTATTGCGCGCCTTGAGCAGTTGATAGAAACCGTAGTTGCGCAGGTCGCCTCCTGCCAATACACTTCCGAACCGCCTTGACATCATCACACCAATCGCAACGCTGTCGGTCGGGCGCCATGGGCGTGGCTCGATACCGTGTTCCGCGTATTTGGCAGGCAGTTGATTGGTGCGCTTTGCTTCCTCAATCCACGCGTTGATGCCATCGCTGAAGGCTTGGAGGGCGGTGCGTGGGTCTTGGGGGACGCGTGCCAGTTGACGTTCCAGTTCGGCTTCGGTGTAACCCTCGATTCGGGCGGTGCGGTCCTGAGCGACGGCTGAGGGACCCATCACCTCCGCCATTTCGCCCCGCGCTTGGCGACGATAGAGTTCCATCTGCCACAGGCGGTCTTGAGCAATCGCATAGCCGTTGCCGTAGAACAGCCCATAGAGCGTGGTCGCTTCGACATACGGTACGCCATACGAATCGCGCGTGATGCGAACGGTATCCCCTGCAACAGTGAGGGTCACGGTCTGGGCAAATGCCCCGGACAACGAAAGCCAAACGACCGAAAAGAACCATCCCAATCGTCTTTTCATTCCTACCTCCTTGTGAGTGTGCTACAACGCACAAGGAGGTTTTCGACTGACCGTTCGAAACTCCTGCTGATAAAAAAGAACGTGGGACTCTTTCGAGTCCCACCAGAGGGAGGTTGGGTTAACAAGGCTGTGCGGTCTGCTCTGCCACTCGGTGAGTGGCGTTCCTATTATAATTCATTTTCGAGCGAGTTGGGGCTGTTAAAATTACCAGTTTTACTGTGCCAAAATAGAAACGCGCCTGCCGAGATCGGCAGGCGCGCAGAGAGTGAGGTACTATGATGTGATCTAGTCAACAAGGCGGATATAGCGATATGCCTTGCCGAGGTTGTCCTCCACCACCACACCCTCCAGATAGGGTCGGCACTGGTTGAACGGGTCGCTGGGTTGGGTGTTGAAGAAACGTGCGTAGGGGGTTCCACTCACACACCAGACCTCGTTTCTGCCCGTCCACGGGTTGGAGCCAGGGTTGCCCGGATAGGTGTACTGCAGTCCCGATGTGGTGAACTTGCGCGCCTTGACCCCTTTCGCGTGCCCGTCCACATAGTTGACCTGAACGAACTCGTTGTGGCGTCCCAGCACAGGCACAATCAGGACGATGTTAGGGAAGGTGGGTGAACGGCGCAAAACATTACCTGAACCACCCAGTGCGAGGTGCGCATCGAAGTTCATCGTGGTCTCGGCAGGGAACTGAACTTCTGCGATAGAGACCGTCCCTTTGGTCACTGCAGGGGGGTTTTGCTCAATCGGGGTACGCCCTGGCGGCATCAGGTCGAAGTTGTACATGTAGCCCACTCCGTCGGGCAAGTTGCAGGTGGGCATGTTGATGACGCTCTGGAAGCCTGCGTTGAGATAGAGACCCTGACCATCGCTGGGGCATCGCAGGATGTCGAGATTCTTGATGTAGGGGAAGATAGCGTCGAATAGGGTGAATGCGCAGTTGCCACCGCCCGGACGCGGGGTAGGGGCATAGACTGCCATCGGGAACCGCTCATCATAGTCCTGAATGTAGCCAAGCACACTGGTCGCCATCTGCTTCAGGTTGTTCATACACTGGGTTTGGCGTGCCTTCTCGCGCGCCTGAGCAAACACCGGGAACAGGATTGCCGCCAAAATGGCGATAATCGCAATCACGACCAACAGCTCTATCAGTGTAAAGCCTCTTCGCATAATCATAACCTCCTCAATGAGTTGTTTATTGGACAGAATAGTCCCTGTGATTGTTCCGAGTTTTTTTTAGGGGCGTACGGTCGTGTAGCATTTACCGTACTGGTCCTCACTGGCGATGCCTTCCAGATAGGGTCGGCAGGAGAGGAACGGGTCGCCGCTGTTGGGCGCCATTCCGCAGAAGCGGGTGTAAGGACCTTGAGCGACGCACCACAGGTCTTGACGGTTGGTGAAGACGGGGTTCGACGCCAGCCCCGGATAGAGGTAGTTGCAGGCGACATTATGCTTGCGTGCCTTGACCGCTTTGGCGTGTCCGTCCACATAGTTCGCTTGAACGAACTCGTTGTGGCGTGCGCGCACAGGAATCGGGAACGAGCTGTTGTCGTTCACAGGCACACGGCGCATAATCACCTCACAGGCAGAAGTGCGACTCAGAGCGATGTCGGCGTCGAAAATCATCGTGGTCTCCGCCACGAACGGGACTTCGCTGAGGGCGACCGTGCCACGACTAATCGAACCCGAGCCAAGCCGAGTGCGTCCTGCGCGAATCACATCGTAGTTGTACATGTAGCTGATGGTCTGAGGCAGGTAGCAAGAAGTAGACCCACCAAAGAACTGCGCAAACGCCGCGTTGAGATAGAGTGCGTTCGGCTCGCTGGGACATTTGGTGATGTCCATGTTCTTGATGTAGGGGTAGATGGCGTCCAGCACGGTCATCACACAGCTGCCCCCACCAGGACGGGGCGCAGGCTCGTAGATTGCCATCGGGAAGTATTCCTCGTAGTCCTGAACATACATCAGCACGCCGGTTGCTGACTGTTTCAGGTTGTTCATACACTGGGTTTGGCGTGCCTTCTCGCGCGCCTGAGCAAACACCGGGAACAGGATTGCCGCCAAAATGGCGATAATCGCAATCACGACCAACAGCTCTATCAGCGTAAAGCCCTTCTGTCTTATGCTCATGATGGTTGCACCTCTCCAGTGAGACTACCCGTCTATTATACACCAAAAACGAGATTCCTGCCGAGAAACCCGAGAATTTTACTGGACGGTTAGTCGTAAGAGAATTCGTCGTGGGCACGATAGGTTCCTGTTATCTGCTTGACCATTTGGCGCAGGAGGTCGTTCAGCAGGCTACTCGCGCCGAATCGGAACCGTTCCGGGGTGAGCCATTCAGGTCCAAGCGTCTCGTTCACCAGCACCAGATAGCGAACTGCGTCTTTGGCAGTGCGGATGCCCCCTGCAGGTTTCATCCCTACGGCGCGCCCTGTTGCATCATAGTAATCGCGTATCGCCTCCAGCATCACCAAAGTCGTGGGCAAGGTCGCTGAGGGCTGTATCTTGCCAGTGCTGGTCTTGATGAAGTCTGCGCCCGCCAACATCGCTAAAAAGGAGGCGTGGCGGATGGCGTCATAACTGCCCAGCTCGCCCGTCTCCAGAATCACCTTTAGGTGGACGGCGTCGCCACATACTTCCTTGACCTTTTCGATTTCGCGGTAGACCGTTTTATAGTCTCCACTAAGGTAGGCGTTGCGGTTGATGACCATATCGATTTCGTCCGCCCCTTCACGGATGCACCAGCGCACATCGGCTAAGCGCAGGGCGAACGGATATTGTCCCGATGGAAATGCGGTCGCAACCGAAGCGACCTTGATGTTTGTGCCCTCCAGTGCGCTCTTGGCAGTGGCGATGAGGTTGGGATAGACGCAGACCGCAGCGACGGAGGGCACGGCGAGGCTCTCTCGATCGGGCATTCCCTCGCGGGGGGTGTAGGGGTTGAGGGCGCGGGCACAGAGCCGACGCACTTTTTCGGGCGTATCGGCTCCCTCCAGCGTGGTTAGGTCGCACATCGAGACCGCCATTCGGAAAGCGTAGAGTTTGCTCTCGTTTTTGATACTACGCTTGCCGAGCCACTCACACCGTGCTTCCAGCTCATAGGTGTTCACAGGGGGCAAAAGTTGGCGCAGTCCCCCTGCCCGCCCCAGCAGTTTGAGCGCATCGGCACGGTTCTCGCTGGCACGCTGAAGCGCCGTGTAGAGGCGGTATCCCTCATGCACTTGGCTCTTGAGTTCAGGATAGGCAAGTGTCATCACGAATTGTATTCGCTACGATAGAGCCGAATCCTGCAAAGGAAAACTGGGGAAGGGTGTTCGGAAAAACCATTCTGGGCGGGCATCCTGCCCGTTAGCCAACTTGTCATACGGGCGTCCCGCCCGTGTGCAGGATGGGCAAGACGCCCAAGCCACGCCTAATCCACAAACACCTCGACCTTGCGCGGTTCCAGCTCGGCGCGGAGACGCTCGCCGAGTGCGCGCGTGCCAGGGATCTCGGTGGCGTCGTGTCCGCCCTCGTAAAGAACCATGTCGCGTGCCCAAGCTTCCCAACTGTGGTGGTGGCGCACTTCGCCTGTGAGCAGGGCATCGGCGTGGGCGCGCTGGGCGTCCGCCAAGTAGTCCGAACCTGCACCGCCCACCACTGCCAGAGTGCGGATGAGCGCGCCCGGCTTGCCATAGAAGCGCACATAGGGGTTGCCCAACCGCTCGGCAAGGTAGTCGCGCAGTTCGTCGGCGCGCATCGGCTTCGGCAACCGACCAACCCGACCCAGCGGATGGGGCGCAGGTTCGTGCAGGGGATAGACATCATAGGCGACCTCCTCGTAGGGGTGAGTACGGAGCATCGCCTGCACCACCTGGCTCAGTCGCTCGCCCGGCACCAACACTTCCAGCCGCATCTCGTCGGCGTGTTCACGCTTGCCCACCTGCCCCTGATAAGGGTTCGCGCCCTCCATCGGTTCGTAAGTGCCTGTGCCTGGGTGATAGAACGCACAGCGTCGGTAGAGTCCAATCACACCTGCGCCCTCGTTCGCCATCGAGTCCAGCACGGGGTCTAAATGTTCCGTCGGCACGAACACCACCAGCTTGAACTGGGGCACTTTCGCGCCCTGCCCGAACGGTCGCACCTCTTCCAGACCGACCAGCTGGGCGAGTGTGTCGTTGATACCGCCCGGCGCCGCATCCCAGTTTGTGTGGACGGCGATATGCGCCATCTTCGCTTCGCAGAGCATCTGCACCGCCTTGCCCACAGGGTCGTCATACGCAACCCGCCGTAGCGGGTGGTAGATAAGCGGGTGATGCGTAATCAGCAGTTGGCACTGGCGATAAACGGCTTGGGTCACTGTGCGCGGGTCGGGGTCTAACGCCACGAAAACCCGTTCAACCTCGATATCGGGTGAGCCGATTTGTAGACCGAAGGGGTCGTTCGGCAGGGCGTATTCAGACGGGGCAATCCGCTCCAATAAGCTCAGCACCTCACGCACCAGCACACTCATATCCCGATTCTACCCCGTGTCGATAGCAGGAATGGCGCGCCACCTTGCGAATCGCCAACTTATGTTTAGGCGAGGATTCGTTTTCGCGTTATGGCTATGGCTGTTGATACTGCCCTCTTTCGGGCAGGTTTCTGCGGAGCTTTTTAAGAACCTGCGTTGGCGCAACATCGGTCCTGCCAATATGGGCGGGCGCATCACCGATATCGAGGGTATTCCTGGCAACCCGCGCACGGTCTATATCGCCACTGCCACCAGTGGGCTGTGGAAGACGACCACGATGGGCATCCGCTGGGAACCGCTCTTCGATGACCAAGAGACCCAGACGATTGGCGACATCGCCTTAGACCCCCAGAACCCCGACATCATCTGGGTGGGCACGGGCGAAGCGAACCTGCGCAACAGCATCTCAATCGGCTGTGGTATCTACCGCTCTATCGACGGGGGCAAGAGTTGGGAGTACCTCGGTCTGCGTGAGACACGCCAGATTAGCCGAATCATCATCCACCCACGCGACTCGAACACGGTCTGGGTCGCTGCGATTGGCTCACCTTTTGGTCCCAACCCCGAACGCGGGGTCTTTATGACCACCGACGGGGGCAAGACATGGCAGAAGGTACTCTACATCGACGAGCATCACGGAGCATCTGACCTCGAGATTGACCCTGTGAACCCGAACATCCTCTACGCCGGAATGTGGCGATTCGAGCGCAAGCCGTGGACGCACACCAGCGGGAGTGAAGAAGGCGGACTGTTCAAATCTACCGACGGCGGACGCACTTGGCGAAAAATCACGAACGGACTGCCCAAACTGATGGGGCGTGTGGGCGTGAAGGTCGCACCAAGCAACCCGAATGTGGTCTACTGTATCGCCGAGTCGAACGACGGCACACTGTTCCGTTCGAACGACCGTGGGGAGACCTTCCAGCTGGTTTCGCGTGAGACCAATATCGTTTCGCGGGGCTTCTACTATACCGATATGCGTGTCGACCCGCAGGATGAGAACCGTCTCTATTTCCTTGCGACGCAGTTGCGCCTCTCGATAGACGGCGGGCGCACCACCCAACAACTCGCCAGCACCGTGCATGTGGACCACCATGCGCTCTGGATTGACCCCTCGAACCCGAACTGCATCTGGAACGGCAACGATGGTGGGCTTGCCTTCTCGATGGACCGGGGCGCCACTTGGGATGTGGTCAGCAACCTACCACTGGGGCAGTTTTATCAAATCTATCTCAGCAACGAGGCGCCCTTCTATCAGGTGGCGGGCGGTCTGCAAGATAACGGGAGCTGGATTGGCTATGCACGCACGAAAGAAGGCGGGATTGTCAACGAGCATTGGCGGATGGTCAGCTTTGGCGATGGCTTCCACTGCCTGATTCACGCGGAGAATCCGAGCCTCGTGCTGAGCGAGTCGCAGGGTGGAAATGTGTTGCGCACGAACCTTGCGACGGGCATTCAAGAGAACATCAGCCCCCAAGCACGGCGGGGCGACGGCGGTCCTGTCAAAGACCTCAAGTATCGCTTCAACTGGAACACACCCATTATCCCCTCTCCTCACGACCCGAACACGGTCTATGTGGGCGGGAATGTGGTGCTCAAGTCGACCGACTTCGGCACCACTTGGACGGTGATTAGTCCCGATCTCACCACGAACGACCCAGAGAAACAGAAGGATGCGGGCGGACCGGTATGGGTGGAGAACACAACCGCCGAGTTCCACTGCACGATTATCAGCCTCGCCGAGTCGCCCGTCCAGCCCGGCGTGATTTGGGTCGGCACGGACGACGGCAACCTGCAGGTCACCTTCGACGGGGGGCTGCGCTGGACGAACCTCACGCCCAATGTGCCGAACCTGCCCCCGAACTCGCCTGTGTCGCATGTGGAGCCGTCGCGTGCGAATGCCCTGACGGCGTATGTGGCGTTCGACCGCCATATGTTGAACGACTTCAAACCCTACCTCTACAAGACCACCGATGGCGGGAAGAGTTGGCAACCGCTCACGAACGGCTTGCCCGACGAAGCCTACATCTTCGTGGTGCGTGAAGACCCTCGCAATCTGAACCTGCTCTATGCTGGCACAGAGCGCGGGCTGTTTGTCTCGTTCGATGGGGGTCAGAACTGGCAACGAATGCCCAACTTGCCCCCAGTGCCCGTTCACGACATCCAAATCCACCCGACGATGAACGACCTCGTCATCGGCACGCACGGGCGCAGTGTCTATGTGCTGGACGATATTGCCCCGCTCCAGCAGGTAAGTGCGGAGGTGTTGGAGAAGCCTGCGCACCTGTTTGAACCTCCCACAGCGTGGCGGTTCTCGTCGCGTATGACCCGCTATGGGCGTGGCGACCGACCTCTGGTGGCGCCGAACCCACCCAGCGGAGCGATAATAACCTACTACCTGAAGGAACGCCCGAAGCAGGGACAGCGCGTTCGTATTCAAATCCTCGACTCGCAGGGCAAAGTGCTACGCGAACTGACGCGCATCCCCCAAGAGCCGGGCGTCCATCGAGTGGAGTGGGACTTGCGCATCCGAGTCGATAGTAGTTCAGACGAAGAAGAGACACCAAGCGCAGGTGCGCCCCAGCAGCAAGCTCCGCTCGGTCCGCAAGCCCTGCCAGGCACCTATCGCGTGCACCTCATCGTGGGCGAGTTCCAGATGGAGCAACCGCTCACCCTACGCGTGGAGCCTGCACTGGAGCCTTACCTGACCAACATGAAGGCGGGCTACCAGTTCGCGCTGGAGACGCTGGAGATGATAACCCAGCTCAATCGGGCGATGCGTGTGCTGAATGGCGTCGAAGAGCAACTGAACAACCTGCGCCAGACCGCTCGCACACAGGGCGTACGGCTCGATTCGGCAGTGAGCGAAGCCATCGAGAACCACCTGAAGAAGATTGCTGAGCTCAAGTCGCAGGTCGACAACCCCAACACTGGTTTGGCGTACGCGCGCGGTCCACGCCTGCGGGGTCGGCTCAGCTCGGTCTACGGGATGATGGGAAGCAACACAGGTCCCACGCAAGCGCAGGTCGCCTACTTCAACGAAGTGAAGGCGGAGTTCGAGAGTGTCTACGGTGCGATTCGGAACTACCTGCGCACCGAAGCCTCTCAACTGAGCGACCAGCTCCAATCGAAAGGACTGCCCACTTTGTTGATAGGTGAGTTCTGAGAAAAACCCCACCCCCCGCCCACAGCGTGTGGGCGAGGGGAGTTTTGCTCCCTCCCTTTCCCAAAGCGCGGTCTTGCTACACGAAAGTTTTTTTCGAACTTGTGCCATAGGTTGGCTTCCATATTAGAAGGGCGGATACGGGGGGCTGTCCCTACTGGTAAGGTGGTTTCGTAGGGGCGCACCCCGCGTGCGCCCATTTTCTATTCTCCCTAAATCTAATTCCTGCTCTCTTTTCGCTTGACCATCGTGAGCAGGATGCCGAAGACGATGAAGCCTGCGCCAATCCAGATTGTTGGGTGGAGTTCCTCTCGCAGGAGGAAGTATCCAATAAACCCCGCAGCAGGTGTCTGGGCGAATATCGTGATGCCCATTCCCCCCACTGGCGCACGCTCCAGAATGTAGAACCAGACCGAGAAGGCGAACACTGTGCAGAGCACGGTCAAGTAGAGCCACGCACCCAAATCGGACTGTGTCCAGTTCAGATTGGGTGAACCTGCTATCAAGAAGGAGACTAAAGTGAGCGCAACGGATGCGGAGGTCGCCTCAATCCAGAGGAGAGCCACCCCCGAATAGCGCATCGCCATCCGCTTCGCCACGACCGCCATGATGCTCTCGGTCAACACGCCTGTCAGCACAAGCAAACTACCCCAAGTTGCACCTGTGAGCTGTTGAAGCAGAAGCCCTTTGTTCACAATCACCCACACGCCCAGCAATCCCAGCACGATTCCTGTCACTTTCTGGGGGGGGAACGCTTCGCGCAGGGCAAGGCGTGCAATCAGCGCAATAAATATCGGTGAACTGGACACCAGCAAGGTCGCTTCGGTGGCAGTGCTGAGCCGTGTGCCCCAGAAGTAGCAGATGTAGGCGGTCGTGATTCCCACCGCGCCGAGCGTTATGGGCACTATCAGGTGGGGCAGGTGCTTCGGGAAACGGCTTGCTACAGCCCGTCGGAATGGAGGAATCAGAAGCAACAGCCCCAGTAGGATTGAGGTGCCGATGAATCGGAATCCCGCCACCCATTCAGGGCGATGGTTCTGCATCATAATCAGGGCGGCGGGGTTCGCCCCTGCCCAGATGATGTTGAGGAATACGAGGGTGGCGATTGCGCCCGCTCCTGCCGAGCCATACTGCTCGCGCACAGCAGGAATTTTAGCCACCGCTCGCCTCCCGTGCGTTCTGAATGAACTGCCGAATATGTTCGGGGTCTTTGATGCCTGGTGCCTGCTCCACGCCCGAACTCACATCGACCCCGAACGGGCGCACGATTCGGATAGCTTCGGCGACCGTTTCGGGTTTGAGACCGCCCGCCAGCACGACGGGGCGTGGGGAGGTCTGGACGATTTCAGCGGCGAGTTGCCAATCGATTGGTTCGCCAGTGCCACCAGGCAAGGTTGGGTGATAAGCGTCCAAAAAGAAACGCTCTACATAGGGAGACCAGAGGACGAAAAGGGGAGTGGGGAATGGGGAGTAGGGAGTGTTTTGCCCCACACGCACAGCCAACCACAATGGCAACGGCGGAAGCAGGCGTTGAGCGTCTTCGGGCGTGAAGCCCTCGGGCAAGGTGAGCTGAATGGCGTGGAACAAGTGCCAATCTGCTGGCAACTGGGCAGGGTCTGCCAACACCAGCACGCGCGTCGTTTCAAGATGCGCCACCCACGACTGCCAACCCGAATGATTGGGCAGATGGCGCTTGCTACGAGGCTCAAACACGAAGCCGAGCGCGTCGGCTCCCGCCTCTATCGCCGACTCGGCATCCTCGGCACGGGTGAAACCGCAGATTTTGACCCACATCTTAGCCGATACGGTTCAACTGCACACGGTAGACCCGTGCCGAAGCCTCGCGGGGGATACCGCCCCGTGCGTAGGCGAGCTCGATCTGCTTCTGGGGGTCTTCAACATCAGGCAGGGGAGGCACAAGCGCGGTCGCCTGACCCTGCCACTCAATCAACACGCCGTCACGGTGGGGGTTCACTTGGCTCAGGTCGCGCAACGGCTCATAGGCTTCCACTAAGTAGACCACATAGCGCAGGGTAGGCAGTTCGCCCACTTCCACAGGCGGACAGCGCGGGTCTAATAACGCAGCGCGCGTGGCGTGATAGATAATCTCGTGAGCGCGTGTCGGTTGTTCGGGCGTGAGGCTCCCCATTAGCCCACGCAGTTGCTCGTCTTGATAGAGTGCGACATAAACACTGCCCGGCTCGCGCAGGAGCGGGTGAAGCGACTTCAAATCGGGTTCGATGCGCGTCCCCTCCTGAACGAATCGCTCAACTGCGCGTCGTGCCAGCGAAAGGCAGTCTTGCTCCAGATTCGGCTTGGGCGAGCGCAGTTGCAGTTTCGGCTCTTCACCACGCAGGATGCGCCCGATATTCGAGCGATGTTTCCAGACCACCACAGCTACCGCCGCCGAGAGAATGCCAACGGCAAGAGGCGAATGCCCCACGAAGTAGGCGGTAAACGGCACAGTAAGCGCAGCGAGAATCGAACCCAGCGAGACCCAACGCGTAATCAGGAAAGTCACCAGCCACACGGGGAACGCCACCGCCACCGTCATTGGTGAGAGCGCGAGCAGCACGCCTAACCCCGTAGCAATCCCCTTGCCACCCTTGAAACCGATGAAGGGCGAGAAGGTATGCCCCAAGATTGCCGAGACCCCCACCAGAATGCCCGACACATCGTCTGCCCCCATGCGCATCGTGACGAAGGTCGGAAGCCAACCTTTCAGCGCGTCCAGTATCAGCACGGGAATACCAACTTTGGCGCCCAACACACGGAACACATTCGTCGCGCCGATGTTGCCACTGCCCACCTTGCGGATATCGATTCCCTTCAGCCGGGCAATCCAGTAGCCGAACGGGAGCGAGCCGACCCAAAACGCAGAGACGATTGCGACCAGCAAGACCTGGAGTTCCATCGCAACTGGAATTATACCGCTGTCGAGGCGTAGGGGAACGCCACCTGCGCCACCGTTTGACCCTCTTTGGAGTACATATCGAACCGCCCGCGCAGAGTGCCTCGCACAAGGTTATCGATAATCTTGATTCCTAAGGTGTTGCTGCGTACAGCGTCGAAATCGGGTGGAAGTGGTTCGCCATCGTTCGCGACGGTGAGCGTGACCTGGTCGCCCTTGCGCACCACCCGCACGGAGATTTGACCATCAGGGCGGTCTTTGAAGCCGTGTTCGATAGCGTTTTGGATGAACTCGTTCAGAATTAGTGCGACGGCTGTTGCCTGCTGGAGCGGGAGGAGTACATCGTCCCCCTCCACCGAAGAGTGAATCTGCTTGCCAGGCGCCATCAGTGCCTGCTTGGTGTTGTGCAGGATGCTGGAGGCAATCTTGCGCAGGCTGACCATATCGAGGTCTTCCCGCGAGAGCAGTTCGTGCACTTGCGCTATTGCCAAAATTCGGCTCAGGCTGTCGTGAATTACCTCGTCGACGGTCTTATAGCGTGAGTAGTGCTTCTGCAGGCGCATCAGGCTCGCTATCTGTTGGAGGTTGTTCTTGATACGGTGGTGCATCTCTTGCAGGATGGCACTGCGCACCATCAGTTTGGCGTGGTCGATAGCGAGCGCCGCTTGGCTGGCAACCGCCTCGAGCGTGCGCAGTTCCTCATCGGTGAACAGGTGGGGGCGGTCGGTGTAGCAGTTGAGGATACCGATGACCTGCTCACGGATGCGTAGGGGCACGGAGACCATCGAGTGCAGTCCCTCCTTCTCGGCGATGTCGGGGAATCGGTAGTCGGGGTTGGCACGCACATCGTTCACGACGATGATGCGCCCCTCGGCTGCGGCGCGCCCTGCGATGCTCTCACCCAAGCGCAGAGGCGGTTTCTGGCGGTACTCTGCGCTCTCGGCTTGAGTCGCCTTCAACACCAGTTCGCCCCGCTCCTCGTCCAATAGCATCACCGTCACAATCTTATAGCCCAAGGTTTTGGCGGTCATATGCACCAGCAGTTGGAGCACCTCTTCCAAGTAGAGGTTGCCTGTGAGGGTTCGGCTGATTTCGGACAGGGTAGCAACTTGGGTGGCGGTTCGTTCTAACTGTTGGATACGGCTCAGTTGGTTCAGCGCGCCTGCGAGGTGGCTGGCGATGCCCGAAAGCAGGCGGATTTCCTCTTGCTGATACTCTTTCGGTTGGCGTGTGCGCACACTAATCACGCCGATGACCTCTTCCTTGACCACCAACGGCACGGCGAGCATACTCTCGTACTGCTCTTCGTTGAGTGCAGGGTAGTTCTTGAAGCGGGGGTCTTTGGACGCTTGGCGTGCGATGGCGACGGGTTTACGCTCTTGGGCGACCCAACCGACAATCCCCTCGCCTGGTGCAAGGGCAATCTCGTTCACGAACTGTTTGTCTTCGCCTGTGGCAGCGCGCAGAACCAGCCGTTCGCGGGTTTCATCATAGAGGAAGATATAGCACACTTCGGTGTCAGTGATGCGCATCGCAATCTCGGCGATGGAGGGCAGGATTTGTTCAGAGGCGAAGGCACTCCCTGTCGCCTCACTGATTTTGCGCAGTGCCTCGATTTCGGCTTCGCGGTCGGCAAGGCGGTGTTCCAGTTGGCGGATGGTCTGCTGAGCCTCCTGCAGGGCGCGCTCGCGCTGTTGCAGTTCTCTCAGCAGTTGGGCGGGGTCATTCGTATCGACAACTCGTCGTCGCCGTCGCCAAATTCGCAAGCCTCGCATCGGTCTCATCGCCTCCAGTGGTTGGGTTTAGAAGGATACCCCAGAGAGTTCGAAGCCAAAATCGGTACAATATCTTGCCATGCGCAAGCTGTGGTGGATGGGGCTGATAGGGCTGTGGGCGTTCGCCTTCACACAAAACACCGAACTGCCCACCAAACCGAAGAACTGGGTCACCGACCGCGCGAACCTGCTCTCGGCGGAACAGGAAAACCGCCTGAACCTACTCCTTAGCCAGTTGGAGCGCGAGACAGGTGTCGAGATGGCGGTCGTGACGGTTCGGCGCGTGCAGGGTACGACCCCCAAGCAGTTTGCAACGGAACTCTTCAACCGTTGGGGCATCGGCAAGAAGGGCGCCGATAACGGCGTGCTCCTGCTCATCTCGCTTGGTGACCGACGAATCGAGGTCGAGACGGGTTATAGCTTGGAAGCGATTCTGCCCGACTCGGTGGTGGGTGCAATCTTAGATGAGCAGGTTATCCCACGCTTTCGGAACGGCGACTATGCTGGGGGGATTATCGCGGGTGCAGAGGCAATTGCCGAGCGTGTGCGAAAAGCTCAATCTCAGGGCGCGTATGAGCCGACCTTCGGCATAGAGGCCCCGCGCGCCAACCCGATGGGGCGTGCGGTGTTGGTGCTGTTTCTCATCGGTGCGGGTACGATGGTGGTCTTGGCGGTGGTGGCATACAACCGTCCCCCGCGCTGTCCTCAGTGCCGACGCCCGATGCGCCTGCTCAGCGAAGCAGAAGATGACCTCTATCTGACACCCGTGCAGACCCAAGAAGAGCAGATTGGGAGCATTAACTACTATGTTTGGCGGTGTGACGAATGTGAGGAGCTGGAGATATTCCCGCGCGAGAACTGGTTCTCCAGCTACAAACGCTGTCCCCAGTGTGGTGCCAGGACGCTCAAAGAGACCGCCCGTATCGTGCATCAGCCGACCTATTCGCGCACGGGGCTGGAGGTGGTGAGCGAAGTGTGCGTGAGCCCTGCCTGCAACCACAAGAGCCGTCGTGAGCGCGTCCTGCCTCGACTTCAGCGTCCCCCTGTGGTAGTGGGAGGGACACACAGCGGCGGTTGGGGCACAGGCACGCGCTCTGGAGGCTGGGGCGGAGGTGGTTGGAGCGGTGGAGGCAGCTTCGGTGGGTTCGGGGGCGGTCGCTCTGGTGGGGGCGGTGCTGGGAGAAGCTGGTAGATGGAAAAACGATTAGACCCTCAAAAAGCTGAGCAGGTTGTGCGTGAGGCGGTACGGCTCCAACAAGAGCACGAGAACGCCATCCCGCGCGAGGTGCTGGAACAAAGCGCGGAAGAGATGGGCATCGAGCCAGAAATCCTGCGCGAGGCGTTGCGCCGAGTAGAGCAGGATCAAGAACGGCGTGCCCAACGCCAACGCACTGCGTTGATCGCCCTGTTCGCCCTGTTGGTGCTGATAGTGCTGAACTTACTCTATAGCCAGAGCGTCCTGAACCGCGCTTACAGCGAGGTCGAGGCGTGCTACCGCCAACTCCAGAATGTGCAGGAGCGTCGGGAGTCGCTTCTGCCACGATTGGAATCGCTGATGCGCGAGGTGGACGCTCAGCAACGCGCCAAACTGCAGACGCTGGTCGACGCGCTCAAGACCGACCCTGCCAATGCGCCCCAGATTGTAAGCACCTTGCAGAACGACCCCAGCCTGCGCAACGATTGGCTTGTGGTGCGCTTGATGGATGAGATAGCAGGGAGTGAGAACCGAATCGCGGTGGAACGCCAGCGCTATAACGAGGCGGTGGCGCGCTACGAGCGGACTGCACGCCAGTTCCCTGTGAACCTGATGCGCCCGCTGTTGGGCTATCCAAGTCGGGTGGCAGATAGAGCTCCGTAGCTGGGCTGGGCACCGAGCTGCTTCATCTGCGATGGTCAGTAAAGCAGTTCTCTACGCCACAAGCCCGAGCGGTTCGTCAAAAGGGTAGCGTTCCCTCAGCGCGCGTACGCATTCGCCGTCGAACGCACTGCCGATTTCGCGCTCCATAATTGTAAACACTTCGCGCAGGGGCAAGGCGGAACGGTAGGGACGCTCAGCAGAGAGTGCATCGAACACATCGGCGACCGCCAGAATGCGCATCTCTATTGTCAACTCCTCCGCAGTCAACCCGCGCCAATAGCCCTTGCCATCTAACCGCTCGTGGTGGGCGCCTGCCACCTCTGCCAGCCATTCAAAGGCACTCACCTGACGCAAGATTTCGTAGGAGTAGCGCGGGTGATTGCGCACCTGCTGGAACTCTTCGTCGGTCAGGCGTGCGGGCTTTTCCAAGATAGCGTTCGACACGCCGAGCTTGCCGATGTCGTGCAGTAGCCCTGCGCGGTAGATGAACTGCACCTGCTCTGCGTTCCAGCCGAAGGATTGGGCTATCTCTACAGCGTATTGGGCAACGCGTCGAGAATGCTCCGCCGTGAAGCTCGACTTGGCGTCTACAATCATTGCGAACGCCTCGCAGATACGGTCGATGTCGGCGGAGGTCGCCTTGCGTGTGAACTCCGCTGGCGGAAGTTCGCGCTTAGGGTTCTGCAGGTGGTCGGCGTGATGGCGCCAAAACTCGGTATCGTTCTGGAAACTGCGCGCCACCTTCACCAGCTCGGGGTCGAACCACCGCCCGCGCCGCTTGTCGAGCATCTCGTAGGTCGCCTGCACGCCCAGAGTGGACGCGAATACCTCCATCGTCTGCGCCATAGACAAGATGCGCGCCAGCAGGGGTATCTGCTCACCCTTGAGTTTGTAGGGCGAGCCTTTGCCGTCCCAGTGTTCGTCGAGATACTCAATCGCTTTGGCAACATGCTCATCGAAGCCGATGTAGCGAGCGATTCGCGCGCCCTGAGTGCAACGCACCAGTGTCACCTCGTCCATCACACCGGGTGAACCGCGCGTCTCTTTCAGGGCGTGAATGAGTTTCTGGATGAGATTGCTTCCCGGCATCATATGCTCCAGCGCGAATCGTATCGACTCGATGGGATTAGACCAGTCCGCCAACTTCACATCGCGCTTGGTGAGCAGGTCGTCCCAAGCGAACACCTTGTACACGCGCACAGCGTTGCTGGAACAGCCGGCGTCTTTGAGCAGGGTGGCGTAGTAGAGCCGTTCGCGGTCTTCGTCGGGCAGTTTTAAGATTTCACCGATGCGAGTGGTAATCATCGCAGTCCGCACGGCGTGCCCGCGCGGTTGTCCCTCCGTAATGTCCAGCGCATGGCTCAGCGCCGACAGAATCTCGTCCAGTGTAATCGCCTCTGCCTGTGCCATCGGGAGAATTATTCCACAATTGTTCAAATCGCCTCACTCAAAACTGCCTCTTCTGCGGGGTTCTGGCGCTCCTCACGCTTGTAGGAGCATTTCTCGTTCATACAGTAGATGAGCTGAGTGCCCTTGCGCTTCTGTTGTTTGACCAGCAAGGGCGAACCGCATTCAGGGCACTTTTCGCCCGTGGGCGGGTCCCAAGCGATGAAGGCACAACTCTTGTTGTTGCACTTGTAGAAGATACGCCCCTTCTTCGATTTGCGCTCGACCACCTCGCCCGTTTGACAGAGCGGGCAGGTGATACCCGTGACGCCTGCATCCAGCGTGGTCTTGCATTCGGGGTAGCGCGAACAAGCAAGGAACTCGCCGAATCGTCCGTGCCGAAGCACCATCGTTGCGCCACAAGTGGGGCACTTGCGGTCGGTCTCCACCACAGGCACTTTGGCGCGTTCGCTATCCTTGAGGGCGGTCTCCACGCGCTCGTGGAACGGGTCGTAGAAGGCGCGTATCACCTTCACCCAATCTTGTTTGCCTTCCTCTATCTCGTCTAACTGCTCTTCCATTCGGGCGGTGAAGGGCACATCGAACAGTGTCGGGAAATGCTTCACCAGATAGTCGTTCACCACCTCGCCAATCGGGGTCGGCTTGAACGCTTTGTTCTCCAGCACCACATAGCCCCGCTCCTGAATGGTGGAGAGAATCGTGGCGTAGGTGCTGGGGCGTCCGATGCCGTTTTGCTCCAGCGCCTTGACAAGTGTGGCTTCAGTGTAGCGTGGGGGTGGCTGGGTGAAATGTTGGCTGGGTGTGAGCGCAATCAGGCGCAGAATCTCGCCCTCGCTCAGTTCGGGAAGGGGCGGGAGTTCGTCCTCGTCCTTCTCTTGGGTGTCCTTGCCCTCCGAGTAGAGCGCAAGGAATCCATCGAACTGGATGACCGTGCCCGTGGCGCGGAACAGGTAGCTGTTGGCGCGGATATCCACGGTGGTGACCTCCAACAGGGCTTCTGCCATCTGGCTCGCTACGAACCGCTTCCAGATGAGTTCGTACAGGCGGTACTGTTCAGGCGTGAGAAACGGGCGCACTTGGTCTGGGGTGCGGTTCACATCGGTCGGGCGTATCGCTTCGTGAGCGTCTTGTGCCGAGGAGCGCGTCTTATACTGGCGGGGTTTTTCGGGCAGATATTCGGGGGCAAAGTTCGCCTGAATGTACCCGCGCGCCATCGCCAACGCCTCATTTGAGAGCCGTACCGAGTCGGTGCGCATATAGGTAATCAGCCCGACGGAGCCTTCACTGCCAAGGTCGACCCCTTCATAGAGTTGTTGGGCGACTCGCATCGTTCGGCTGGTGTTGAAGCCGAGTTTGCGCGACGCCTCCTGCTGGAGCGTGCTGGTGATGAAGGGGGGCGGGGGTGTGCGTCGGCGTTTGCGCTTCTCGATTTTTTCCACTTGATACTGCGCGCCTTGCAGGTCATTCAGCACGGCTTGGGCGTCGGCTTCGGTCTTGAGTTCGATTTTTTGGTCGCCCTTTTGGCGCAGTTCGGCTTCGAAGGGAAACTCTTCGTCTTGTGGGGTGAGCGTGGCGGTGATTTTCCAGTACTCTTCGGGCACGAAGGCGCGGATTTCGCGTTCCCGTTCCACGATGAGCCTCAGCGCAACCGACTGTACACGCCCTGCGCTGAGACCGCGTGGCGCGCCACTGATTTTGCGCCACAACAGCGGGCTGACCTCGTAGCCCACAAGCCTGTCCAGCACACGGCGCGCTTGCTGGGCGTTCACACGGTGCATATCGATGGAACGGGGCTGTTGGAGCGCGCGACGCACGGCAGAATCGGTAATCTCGTTGAACTCGATACGCTGGGCGTTCGGGTGCTCGATTTCCTGCTGAATATGCCACGCAATCGCCTCGCCCTCGCGGTCGGGGTCGGTGGCTAAGTAGACCACAGGCGCGCCCGCCGTGACTTCCTTCAGCCGTTTCAGCACCTCGCGTCGGTCGGTCAAGCGCACATATTGCGGTTGAAAGTTGTTCTGGATGTCGACCCCCAGTTTAGACTTCGGCAGGTCGCGCACATGCCCCATCGACGCTTCGATGAAGTACTGGTTGCCCAAGATTTTGGAGAGCGTCTTGGTCTTGGCAGGCGATTCGACGATAATCACGGGCAGACCGCTGTTCCTGCGAGAGGTGGTCGCCTTCGTCTTGCTTTGAGCCTTCGCTTTCGTTTTAGTGCTTCGGGTAGACGCTTTCGCCCTTGCCATAGCGATTGAGTATACCTGCTGAGTTGGTATGCAGGGAGAATGCAGTAAAAAGGGCAGTGTACTTCGCAGGAACGCTCACGCCTTTGCAGAATTGTCACATCACTAAAGGAGCAGGCGATGGACAGGCTACAACAACGGCTTCAGCAGGTGTTCGGGTTCACCGAGTTTCGTCTCGGACAGCGTGAAGCGATTGAAGCCGTTCTGAGAGGCGAGCGTCTCCTTCTGATCCAGCCGACGGGCTGGGGCAAGAGTCTGGTCTATCAGATGGTGGCGCTGGAGGTAGGGCTAACGCTGGTGTTCTCGCCCCTGCGTGCCCTGATGCGCGACCAGGTGCGCCATGCGAACGAACGGTTCGGTATCCAAGCCGACACAATCAACTCCGATATCAGCGAGGAGGAACAACGCGCCGTGCTGGAGCGTGCTGTGTCGGGCAACCTACAACTGCTCTATATCGCCCCCGAACGGCTGGAAAACACACTATGGCAAGAGTATCTGCCCCGCTTGCCTATCAAGGCGGTTGTGGTGGACGAAGCACACTGTGTTTCGGTCTGGGGACACGACTTCCGCCCTGAATATCGGCGCATCGTGAACCTGCTCAAACTGCTTCCGCCCGATACACCTGCTCTTGCCGTGACGGCGACGGCGACCAAGCGCGTCGAAGAGGACATCCGCCGACAGTTCGGGGATACGCTCAAGATATTGCGTGGCAACCTGCTTCGCCCTAACTTTCGCCTGTTCGTTCAGCGCGTGTCGGGCGATAAGGAGAAACTGCTTTGGACACTCTATCTCATTCAGCACTTGGAGGGCACGGGGCTTGTCTACTGTGCCACGCGCGCGATGACCGAAATCGTCTCTCAGTTCTTGCAAAATGCTGGCATCGATGCACCCTACTATCATGCAGGGTTAGGTGAAACGCGCGTGGAGCTGGAGCAACAGTTCGTGGAAGGGCGTGTGAAAGCGTTAGTGGGCACGAACGCACTGGGCATGGGCATCGATAAACCCGATGTGCGGTTCGTTATCCACACCGAGTTTCCCAGCTCGCCACTCCACTACTATCAAGAGATAGGGCGCGCAGGGCGAGACGGGGAAGAGGCGCGCATCGTGTTGCTCTATGACCCCGACGACCGACGCATCCAAGAGAACTTTATCGAGTCGAACCGTCCGAGGCGTCAAGCCTACCAACAAGTCATCGCCTGCCTGATGAATGCGCCGATGCGTGAGAAGGAGATTCTTCTGGAAACGGGCTTCCAGCAGAGCCAAGTGCGCACGATATTGAACGACCTACTGGACGCAGGCTGTGTCGTGCGCGACAGTGAGAAGTACTATCGCCTCACTGCGAACACCCAGTTTGACCTTGCCCACTATGAGTCTCTTAACACCGCCAAATACGCCGAACTGGATGCCATAATCGCATACGCCGAGAGTTCTCAGTGCCGAATGCAGTACCTGCGCCACTATTTGGGCGATGAAGACGCTGAAACTTGCGGGCTGTGCGATAACTGTCGGGGACGCGGGTTGAACCCCTACTCGCGTGCCTTCGAGCGCAAATGGGGCAACTTCAAGTTCCGCCCACCCCTTATCTTCACAGCGACCTATCAGAAAGCCCCTGTGTATGCAGGTGGGGTCTCACTCAACTATTACAACTCGGCTCCCGAAGGCAGTGCCGTGCGCCACGCCAAATACGAGGGAGGTGAGCGCATTCCTGACTGGCTCATCGAGGAGTGTGCTCAAGTGATACGAGAACAGTTTCCCGTAGGGGACATCAACGGGCTTGTGCCTATCCCCTCCACAAAGACCGAAGGATTGGTGGACGATTTCACCTTCCGTTTGGCGCGCCTCTTGCAAAAGCCGATGCTAAGTATGCTTACCAAAACACGCGAAACCAAACCCCAGAAAGATTGTATGAACTACACCCAAAAGCGTGAGAACCTCAAGGGAGCGTTCGAATGCGCCGTCCAGCTGGGCGGGCAGAACCTACTGGTGGTGGATGATGTGTACGATACAGGCGTGACGCTGGAAGAAGCGGGTAAAATACTCAAGAAGGCAGGTGCGGGAACGCTGTACGCCTTCTGCATCGTCCGCACACGCTTCCGTGGAGATGTCTGATGGAATCTCAGGAGCTGGTCTACTGGGTTGTCGCCTCTGCTTATGCCTCGCGCGCATTGCGTGCCGAGATTCGCCAACAACCCACTGCGATACGCGAACTCCTGCATCGTAGCCCCGAGTGGCAGACCCTGCAAGAGCATCTGGTACGGGAAACGCTCATTCTGGAGGAGTTCCTGAATCAGGGTGGGCGCGTCCTCACACTAATAGACTCCGATTATCCTGCCCGATTACTGGAGCGGATACCCAGCCAAGCACCGTTCGTGCTTTTCGCAATAGGCGATTTGAGCCTGCTGGAAACGCCCAAGAGTGTGGCGATTGCAGGGGCACGCAAACCGAGTGAGCGCGCTGTAGAACTCACCTATCAAGTTGCAGGGGAACTCACCGAGCAGGGCTACACCATCATCACGGGCGCTGCACCCGGTATCGACCTCTCAGCACTGGAAAGCGCGCTTCAGGCTGGCGGTAAGGTCATCACCGTACTCCCTCAGGGTCTACTGATTCCTGCCACGCTCTGCTTCGTCCGAAACTACTATCCCGCACTCAACAACGAGCAACTGCTCATTCTGTCGGAAGTTCATCCGAAAGCGCCGTGGAACGGCTCTTTTGCGATGATGCGTAATCGAATTGTAGCGGGCTTAGCCGATTTCGTGCTGATTGCCGAAACAGGTCCGAAGCAGACCCTCGTCAACGGCAAGACACGCCTGAGCGGAACCTGGAACTGTGCAGAAACCGCTCACCGAATGGGGGTGCCGGTGTTCGTCTTTGACCTGCCAATAGAAGGCAACCAGAAACTCCTTGCGGAAGGGCTTGCGCAGGTCTGGTCTGGCACAACCGAACCCAGCAAGCCCATTCTACTCGCTCAACAAGCGAGCCTGTTCAGCGAGTGAATCCTCACTTCGGCAAGCCCGTCGGCAAGGGCAGTTTCGGGCGCGGTTCGAAGTCGGGTAGGCGCGGTGGGTTCTGCTCCATCAAGCGCAGAATCTCCTC
>FWWL01002284.1_pt1 | contig 40742 bp, 48 predicted proteins | sample 2228331 | NCBI WGS metagenome assembly FWWL01 (sample SAMEA103939775, study PRJEB20133) | metagenome
CGGAGCCTCGTTTTCTCCTCGTTCGCTACGGCTTCCACTTGGGAATAGAGCGGTAAGGGGTCGAGCAAGCGTAAGCTGCCGGGACCCCCTGCGCTTTTGAACCCTCGACTCCTCGGTTTCTGCCATCAGGCCCTATTGTAAGGGCCTTCAACATGCTTTTATCTCAATCTGAGTGATAAAAGCCGAGTACTCTACCATTCCAGGCGCAAGGATTGTTCTAATCATTGTCCTTCTTGCGCTGGCTGAGTTACGGGCCCGATTAATTTTTATTTCTATAAATAAAAATTTTTTGAACAATTAGAAAGATGAAGGTGCGCAGTATAATCTTCGACCTAGATGATGTCCTTTATGACAGCACAACTTTTTCTCAGCATGCCAGACTCGCGGGGCTAAGGGCCATCCAGAGATATTACAAACATCTTCCGATAGAAAAACTAGAACGTGACATGGCAGCCATACTAGCAAAGAAGGGCTCAAACCATCCGAAGCTGTTCAATGACATATTAAAAGCCAATGCCATATCAGAATCTGATCCCAATTTCTATTTCGCAGTAGCCGATGCCATCAAATGCTACCATGACAGAAAATATGACCAGAACGAATTTCAACCATTTTCCGATACTAAGGAGACTCTACTTGAGCTCTACCGCCGAGGGATAAAACTCGGCATAATAACAAACGGCCTGCCTGAGAAGCAATGTGATAAGATAATCAGATTGGGTTTGAAGGAATTTTTCAGACCAGAGTATGTCATCATATCACAATCCATTGGCTATGAGAAGCCATGCCCAAAGATATACAAGATCGCTCTAGAGAGAATGGATGTGGAGGCTAAGGAGACTGCCTATTGTGATGATAGGGCCGAACATGTGGAGGGAGCGATCCTTGTCGGCATGATAGGTGTGAGAATGCTGAAGGGAAAGTACAGCAAAGAATATGACCGAGTTAGGGCCGATTTTGTGATACAACAGTTGAGCGAGCTGCTAGATATTTTTGAATAAAACGCCCAGGCCGGGATTTCCACGATTTTTGAACCCGGGTCAGAGCCGTGACAGGGCCCTATGCTAAACCACTACACCACCTGGGCATATAGAATTATAATTGAGGTTTTTTAATACTTTGATGGTATTCAAAGTGGGCAGCTATCTGGTTTTCCCAGCCGAAGCCAGTACACACCAGACCATCGGGCAGTTTAACTTCCGTGTTCGGAATGGGAACGGGTGAACCTGCCCATTTTGGCCGCCCAAAAATAGATTGCTTCGACACTTTAAATATTTTTCAAAAACTATGCTTGAGTAATTGGAGCGAAGTCTTATAAACTTATTGGTGGGTATGGGCCCGGAGGGAATCACAAGGAATGTTCCTTTTTGTCCCATCGCTTTTTAAAAAGCGATGTTCGAACCCTCGACATCTCGCTGTGCCCGTTTTGGCCTACGGCCCAAAGTTAAGAGGCGAGCGCTCTACCAGGCTGAGCTACGGGCCCATAAATTATATTATGTGTATTAATTTAGATGAAACCTTCGGAGCTACTCCCTGAGGTGAACATTGGTTTAGTAGGTCATGTCGATCATGGAAAGACAACACTCACCCAGGCCCTAACCGGTAAGTGGACGGATACACATTCTGAGGAAATAAAGAGAGGTATCACAATCCGGCTAGGCTATGCCGATGCGACCTTTTACAGATGTCAAAAGTGTACAGGCCACAGGGCATGGTCAACAAACCCAAAATGTCCAAATTGTGGTTCTCCAACACAAGCTGTGCGCACAGTCTCCTTTGTCGATGCACCAGGACATGAGACGCTGATGACAACAGTACTATCGGGAGCAGCCCTAATGAACGGTGCACTACTTGTGATATCAGCTGCCGAACCTTGTCCCCAACCCCAAACAAGGGAGCATCTTACAGCTCTTGATATTGTCGGGATACGGAATGTTGTGGTTGTGCAGAACAAAATCGATCTAGTCGACGAGCAACAGGCAATGAAAAGCTATGAGCAGATAAAGGTTTTTTTGAAAGGTAGCGTCGCTGAGAATGCTCCCATCATTCCAGTGTCAGCTCAACACAGACTAGGCATCGGCGCCCTCATAGAGGCCATCCAGGCCACAATTCCGACACCAAATTATGACCTGACAAAGCCACCGAAAGCCCTCATTGCCCGCTCTTTTGACATAAATAAACCCGGCACAGAGATACAAAAGTTGAGGGGGGGTGTACTTGGGGGAGCCTTGTTACAAGGCCAGTTAAAAGTGGGTGATGAGATTGAAATCAGACCTGGCATAAAATTGAAGGAAACATGGCACCCCCTGTTAACAAAGATTGTAGGCCTTCAGAAAGCTATGCACGATATCAGTGTTGCAACACCTGGCGGTCTGTTAGGCATCGCAACATCACTTGATCCGGCACTCACAAAAGCTGACAGTCTGGCAGGTCAGGTGGCTGGATTGACTGGAAAATTACCACCAGTTTTGTCAGAGATAAAATTCACCATAAACCTCCTTGAGCGGGTTGTTGGGACGAGAGAGGAGTTGAAGGTTAGTCCTATAAAGATCGGTGATGTACTGATGTTGACAGTAGGTATAGCCAGAACCGTTGGTACTGTTAGTAAAATCGGCAAGGCCATCGAGGTAAAGCTCAAAATACCAATCTGTGCAGAAGCGGGTGAGAGGATTGCGATTTCTAGACAGGTAGCTGGTAGGTGGAGGCTTATTGGCTGCGGACAGTTATTATAATTTATAAAATTCAAAGTATGATATGGCAAAGAAGAGAGCTGCCAAAAAGAAAAAGGCTGTCCGAAAGGCTGCTGCTGAAGAAGAGTGGTAATGTAAAAATTTTGGAAACGACAGAATTATCTTAGACGTATTTCTAATGGTCTAATATCACTTCTCCAATTTCCATGGCACTCTAGTTTGAGCAATTTCCTTTGCCCTCTCCATTTGCTCTGCCGTCCTTGTCAGCTCATCAACACGGCGTCTTATGAGCTTTTCAACTTCAGCAGAAATTTTTGTGTTATTGAGTACACACAGAGCCTTGAATTTTAGAAACAATTCTTTGTTAACCTCTATCGTTGTTACAATGGTTTCTGGCTCCTCTGCCATAGGTTTTGTTGTATTTTTGATTTTTAAATGTTTATATTTCAATATAGAAATATATTTAAATATGAAAATATAAAAAATGGACATGGAAATAAACTACCTATGGAGGGGATTTGAAACAGCAAAGCGGTTTGCAGAAAATCACCAAGGCGGACTGCTTCTCCTTTTTGGAGATGAGAAGGACATAAGGAAAGTAACCAGCACAATGGATGGCGAGCTTGCAAAGCAATTCATTTCCCAATACGGCAATCCTCTTCTTTACAATGACAAAGTACTCGAGCTTTATGAGGAGATGACAAGACACGATGGAGCGGTAGCATTTGATAGGGATGGCAATCTGATAGATACAGATCTGATGATTCAGAGGGTCGATAAAGAAGAAATACCGCTTACCACCCTATTGAAAATAAAACTACACAAAAACAGCGAGGGCACAAGACACATATCTGCAGCATATGCCTCAACAAGGGGTCTCGATTCGATTGTTGTTAGTGAGGAGGTTGGTACAGTCCTCACATTCTCAGGCGGCTATGTGATAGAAGATTTACAGTACATACCAGAAGGGCCTGGTGCAAATATACAAGAAACGATTGCTGGGATTAAGAAGAAGTGTAGAAAGGGCATACAAGATCTCAGGATTATATTTGAGAAACGTCGCTATTTCTAACACAATCTATGACTAACTCCCACAAGATAATCAGACGGGCAAAAAGAAGTCTCCACTACATCGCCTATGGTTCCCTGTTGGTGGATGTGGCTGTTGCCTTTCTGACACTTGCCTTGATCACCCATGTAATAGCTGATCCGACTCTGCTCTTTGTGGCCAACATCATTCTCGCGATCACTGTTGCTGCCACAGTCAGTCTCTTTGTCACGATAATTGTTATGAGATACGTCCATGTATGGAAAAAACTCGATTGGGTAATCAAATGGTTCTCCCTGATTGGTCGATGGCTGAGAATGTGGGTTTGGCAAACCAAGGTAAGATACAGAAGATGGACGCTCACAAGAAAAAGATTTTTAGGCTTTAAATAAGAACCACTTGTTCAAAACCAGTGGATGAGAGCTACTCTGAGAGCGAAACAAAAAAATAAATGGGAACGAAACATAAGTGTTTGACTTTGTAGCAGTCAGGAAGACTGCGAGGAGGTATTTCGCGCTGTCAGCCACCGTTTTTGAGATAGAAGAACTCGGCTTTGACCGCACTCTCAGCATGTTCGCACAGTGACTGAGATACTTAAAATTTCTTTATAAAACTATAGACCTTTTGTGTAGAGCTCGATGAAAATGAAGAAGATGTAAAGAAGTATTAGGGTTATACCTTCGGTTGTGTCCAACTTTCGGCCACTGGCAATAAATGTGGCAAATATAAAGGCCGTGAGCAACATGAATATGCTTCCCAATAGAAATGACATAATAGGAGCTTTTATTGGATGTACAAGTGCGGCAATGCCGATCACCAATGTAGAGTTGACAACAATAGTGCCTATCTGATCACCTAATGCCATCTCACCTGCCCCTTTCAGTGCAGCTGTGGTACCAAAGGTAAGCTCTGGTAGGACCGTACCTATGGCAAGGATGAACATACCTATCATAAGATGAGATACTTCAAGCTCTGTGCTAATCAACGAAGCGTAGTGTACAACAAATTGTGAGGAAAAGAATAGCAGCATTAGCAAAATCACAAAGAGTATGCTCTCTATCACAATCTGCTGTCTTTTAATCATATTCTCGAGTGGTTTGCGATACTTCTCCCTGGCCTTTACCAACCTCCATGAATAAAAGCAGAACATGCCAATGAGTATGGCCCCACCAATCCTCGAGATGTGACCCTCTATCAGAAAAAGCAGAAGAGGTAGTGCCAGAATGCCTATGCTCCAGAAGGAGTCCTTTTTTATCTCCTTTTCCTTTACCTTGATCCCTCTCCCTATCAGAACTATTATACCCATCACTAGTGTAAGATCCAGTATGTTTGCACCTATCACATTGCCCAGGCTTAGATCAGGCACAAGTTGGCTTGCTGACATAACGGCAACGAAAAGTTCGGGCAGGCTTGTGGCTATTGCCATTATTATAAAGGCGGCTGTGAACTGTGTTATTCTGAGAAACTGTGAAATCACTGTTAGGGACTTGATAAGCCTCATGCCACTGGCCACCAATACACCACAGGCTGCAATAAGAAAAAGCAGATCGAGCCACATATTTAGATTCTTTTTGCAATCTTATATGTCTCCCCTCCAATCAGGATTGTGGCAGAGACTGTCATAAGAGCTATCCATTCTTCAAAACTGAGATATGTTGTTCCAAAAATCGGATGTAGCATGCCTGACTGTATAATGACAAATTGGAGTGCAAATATACCAGCCACTGCAAAGTAGATCAAAAGGTTTGATCTCAATCTATAGAGAGGCTGCCTGAACGATCTGAAATTTAGTGCATTGAAACCTTCGAACAGCACAAGTCCTGTAAAAGCTATTGTCTGTATTTTTGGACCCGTCGGTTTGAGCATCCAGAAAAGGACCATTATCCCTGCTGTTATTGCAATCGCAAGTACAAACCAGAGCGCTAAAACCCTAAAGTTGAATATCTCTCCACTCTCAGGTCCCCTTCTCATGATATCTGGTTCGTAGTGCTCAAAGCTCAGAGTGGTGGCTATGATACCGTCGGTTACAAGATTTATCCACAGAATTTGAATCGGAAGGAGGACTAGTATGGTTGGCCACCCAAGCCCACTCCCCACAATCAAAAAGAAAAGGACTAGAAAGAGCTCGGCTATGTTGGAGCTGAGTAGGAAATACGTAAACTTTTTTATGTTATCAAAAACCCTTCTCCCTTCCTTTATCGCTTTTACAATGGTTGCAAAATTGTCATCCATTAGCACAATGTCCGACACATCCCTAGCCACATCAGTACCCCTTATACCCATAGCCACTCCAATATCAGCCTTTTTGAGAGCCGGTGCATCATTGACACCATCACCCGTCACAGCCACAATCTTACCTTTTGATTTTAACAACTCAACAATTCTGAGTTTATGCTGAGGTGATGTGCGCGCAAATATGCTGGTTTTGGGCATCAGGATCAGGAGCTCTTCATCACTCATTTTATCCAGCTCATAACCACTTATTGTCTCACCTTTGAGGCCTATTTGCCTTGCTACTGCACGAGCAGTTGCTTCAGAATCTCCTGTTATCATTTTAATGTCCACACCTGCTGACTGGCATGCCCTGACGGCATCCCTTACCTCAGGTCTCGGTGGGTCGATCATACCCATAAGACCGGCAAAGATGAGCTCATTCTCTGCATCAACCTGTCTAAATCTTTTCTTTTTTATCGGTTTGTACGCAAAGGCCAGAACTCTTAGTCCATCCTCAGCAAATCTATTGTATATTTCGATCAAATCCCTTTTTCTATCACCATCAAGTTTTATAGCTTTCCCACCGACATATTCGGCGCTGCATTTCTGGATTATGACATCAGGGGCACCTTTTACATAACTTATGCTACCTTTAGGTCCCTTTCTCACAATCGACATCATTTTTCTCTCTGATGTAAATGCAAATTCCTTTATTCTTGGATTCTGTTCTGTGAGCTTCTGTTTGTCAAAGCCGTACTCAGTGCATGCTCTGAGTATTGCCTTTTCGGTTGGATCACCAACAAAAATTGTTTTATTATCAATTCTTTCGATCCTTGCATTGTTGCAAAGGCAGCCAATTTTGAACAGCATGTCAAGGCCCGGTCCCCTTCTGACCTCTTCCACTTTAAACAGCCTGCCAGAATAAACATGACTAACAGTCATCTCCTCAGTTGTGATCGTTCCCGTTTTGTCAGTACATATCACATCAACCCTTCCCAACGTTTCGGCTGCGGACAGCCTTCTTATGAGACTCTTAACTCTATACATCCTCTGAACAGCAACTGCCAGACATATCGTGATCACGGCAGGTAATCCCTCAGGCACCACAGCCACAGCCAGACTGATCGTTGTCAAAAAGACTGTGAATGTATCCAGGCCAGAAATCAGACCTGCTGCACCAAAAACCACAGCCAGCATCACAGCAATGATGCCGAGTTGCCATGCAAATCTGTTGAGTTTTTTCTGTAGAGGTGTTGGAGCTTTTTCAATCTTTTGTACCAAAGAGGCTATTCTACCCAACTCAGTCGACATGCCGGTTGCTGTGATGACTGCAAGGCACCACCCACTTACTGCCACAGTCCCACCAAAGATCATATTTGAACGGGCAATAAGAGGTGTGTCGATCTTTAGCCGATCTGCCGATTTTTCAACTGGCATCGATTCGCCGGTAAGTATCGCCTCGTTGGTTAGAAGATTTCTGGCCTCGATTATTCTTGCATCTGCGGTTATTCTGTCACCCTCTGATATCACAACCACATCTCCTGGAACAATTTCGATTGCCGGTACTTCTTTCAAAACACCATCTCGTACGACCTTTGCTTTTGGCACGAGAACCCTTTTCAGATTCTGAATCGCCTTCTCAGCTCTGTAGTTCTGCACAAAACCTAACAATGTGTTGAGTGCAATCACAGCAACAATAACCCAAAAATCGAGCCAGTGTGACAATAAAGCTGAAATAATGGCTGCAAAAAGCAGCAGATAAACAAAGAAGGATCTGAGTTGGTCTAAAAGAATTCTGAGTGGTCTGATTTTGTAAACCTCTGTTATTTCATTTCTGCCGTATCTCTCAAGTCTGGCCTTGGCCTCCTTTTCAGTCAGCCCATTTTTGTTTGTATCCAGCTTACTCAAAACATCTTTAACACTCAAAGCATGCCATTCTGTTCTGCTCATAATTGTTTCAGCTGTGCTTCTGTTATTATGTACTGCCCGCTTGCTGTCTTTTTGTCCCATCTTTTTATGGCCTTCACAATCTCTATCCTTTTTTTGTAACCTGGACCACACAGAACAAAAGTCTCAAACTCTCCACCCTCCCCACCAAGATGAAAGCGATATTTTTGACTTAACGCTATCAGCTCTTTCAGGGTTTCTGCATCAATCTTTCTGCCCAACCATTCCTTTCCTAAGCCCTGTGCAGAGACAGCGATCATTATGATCTCAAAATCCAAATCCAACAACTCCTGCCATTCTTGTTCTGGGGAAATGCCCCATAGCGGAGAGAGCATCTCAAATCCCATCCGCTTACAAAGACCAGCAATTCTGTCAGCCTGATACCTACTCGCAAGTCCACCTGTGACTATCGTATCGACTTCTCCTCTCACATCAGAAAGGACTGCTTCCAATGTTTTCAATTCATTCTCCTCTCCTATTTTTGTTTCCCTACTTAGTTGTTTTATTCCTAGTGCTTTTGCCTGAAGGGCTGTCCATTTAGCATTCGGCCAGTGCCACATCCAACTGTCCCTACCTTTTGGCAACAGGGTTATCAGATATTTTACATCTGCTATCTCTCTGGCTTTGTGGAAGGCCAGGTTGGAGTCCTTACCTCCTGAAAACAGCACAGCAGCTTCCATATATTAATTATCAAATTATTTCCTAAACATCTAGTGTTACAAGTGGGAAACGTGTGGGATAGCTTAAAAATCCTTCTCATCAACTAATTAATTTAATTATGCACTGCCATGATTGTGGCCTAGCCACGAGAGTGAGGATGTGTGAGATCCACAACCCTAGCCTTGCTAAAATATGTAAAAATTGTTGCATTCGTTTGGGTGGGCACAAATGCCGATGGTGGGAGTTCTGTTGGCCATCAAAAGATGGTTGAGTTACTTTTCACTCTTCTTTTCTTCTACCTTACCAAAGAGTTCATCGAGTGACTTCTGGCCGTAACCAACAACTTTAAGATTGACTTGTACTATGTCGGGAGATATTGTATTACCTCTAACTGATTTTCTTTTTCTCTGTCCTTTCAGCCTTGGATGAAAGCCGGGTGGCCCGGCGAGTACGATACGCTTTCTGCCGGTACCTTCAACATCTCTGCGCATGGGAAAGCCGTCCCTATCAGAGCCTCCTGTGATCTCAAACTCATAGCCGGGTAGATCGATGGAGCTACCAGAGATTTTATCTCCTATTTTTTTGCCAAGTAAGCCTGACCTGGTCTGTTCTATCTCTTTCTGATAGGCCTTCCTCGTTTTTGGATCTGCAATCACGATTTTGAAGTTGGGCATAATCCACAGTAGCCCTTTCTACCTTTGTATATTCAATTTGGCTGTATCTATTTAAAAACTACACTAGACCGAATATGGAAAGGAAGTTGAGTAGGATGAGAAATATCACAAGGCTACTGATCATACCCATCATTTGTTTGGCATGCTTTGGGAACGTTTTTCTAAGGATCAGCTCCCACATTCGGCCACCATCAAGAGCCCTTATCGGGAGCAGATTGAACGCACCAACACCGAAGTTTATCAGAAAGATCCAAAACAGCAGACCCTGTATGAATGTGATGACTTCTGACCAGGCAGCCAGTTCAGACTTTACGCTCAGAATGGTATGAACGCCTGCAATACCTATGAAACCCGCCCTGGGATGTGTTGAGAGTTTGGCCTCAAGCTGTGATATCTTTTGTTGAGCCTTTTTGTTCAGGATAGGATAGTCTTGCCCGACCCATTTCCAGAAAGCAATCTCATTGTTTATACTCCTCCAATCTTCTCTGTACTGAGCCCACAGCGATTCCCAGCCTTTTGAAACCATCTGGCTAAACTCAATCATCCCAGGCACGATTTGTTCAAAAACAAGTAACAGTCTGGTACCCCAATCTGGTGAAAAATCGGGTAAAGGCTCTGCAGCTGTTGTTATGATAAATGTTTTATTTTCAGTACCATTACTCGTTACCACAGATATGGTTTGGTTAGGACCAAACTCCTCAAGTACCATCTCTAGATCAGCCGTACTTGTGATGGTACGATTCTCAATCTGGATTATTGTCCCTGTCAGGTTTGCCCTCACGGCTGGCCAGTCTTCGAACACAGTCCATTCAGACCTGTTCAGCTGGGCCATCAACATTTTACGTGTGGCAACATATGTTGTACTGGCTGTTCTCAACTCCACAAGCCCACTCTCATTGAGAGAGGAGAGATCAAACTCAGAGAGGCTGATGTTGTCTATCATCAGTACATCATCTGAACTCACCCTGACGGCAGGCCAGCCCTGGAATGCAACCCCACTTGGGACAAAAAGGCCAAAAGTAAATGCTAACAACGAGAGCAGAGCAAGACCTGCGAGACAGAAGTTGGCAAAAGAGCCTGCAGCCAATACCCTTAACTGCGATCTTATGGACCTTTTGGCCAGCTGCTTCTCATCTGGCTCAACAAAGGCAAGAGGTATAACGAGCAATATGCCCCAGCCAAGTGATTTTATGTCGACTTTTTCCCGAGCAGCCATTATGCCATGCAGGCCCTCGTGTGCAAGTGCGAGCAAAGCTATGGCCACAATCCAGTGCCAGAAGGGTATGGCAAAGTAACCCGGACCGGCAGCAGGTGTGGCAAAGGGTGAGGGCAGAATAAAACCAGCTGCGGGAATGGCCTGCTCAGCTGTCAGGTTTCTGATTGTGATATACAAAAACTGCCACACCACCCATATGGAGGCTGCAAAACCAAGAACTATAGCCACATTACCAACCCACAACCAACCACTCCAGCCTTGACCAACTCTAACCAAAAATTTTCGACCCCACTTTGTCCTCCTGAGCAGGACTATGGTTTGTCTTGTGAATTTTTTTCTATCCCGCCACACAATTACCGCCAGTGTGATGACAAAAGCCGCAACCGAAACTGAATACCAATCAATAGCCACCATCTTATTTATTAATTCAGATCTAATATAAGATATTGCTCCCTCCAACATCGAGATATGCAAAAAGAAACAGAAACTAAGGAGACAGAGGCTGAAGAGATAGCACCAGAGGAAGAGGAGAAGCTGCCGTTCCCAACAGCAGCCGTTGTGCGGCTGATGAGGGCAAACCTTGACAAGGAGAAGATAATAAAGAAAGAGGTCAAAGTAGCGATGAACAAATGGCTTGGCCGGCTCTGTGAATCAGTAGCCAGGGAGATGAACAAGGCCAACTATGTGACAATGTCGAGATACGATTTTGAGCGAGCGATTGAAATATACGAAAAGGTTGAGCGATTCAATGATGAAAAGCGACGTATTCTAGCCCATCTTGAGGCGATCAAAAAGGATATAGAAAGATTAGAAAAAGATCTTGGAAAAGAGGAATCTGTCTAATCAATTCTATTAATATTTAGAAGTTCGATGATCTGCTCTTTTACTTTTTTTCTGTTCTGCTTTGTGAGGATGAAAAGCTGTCCCCTCTTGCCATAACGGGCAACGTACGAACGATGTAACACAATCAGGCAATCCTTGCCCGAATCGATGGCCTTTTCGATCACTCTTTTAAAATTCTCTGAGATCATCTCCATCCTACCCAATTCGTCGATTACAATCAGATTTATTGCAGGATTTGAGAGCGCCCTCTCAATCGCCCTCACACCTATATGTTCGATATCATTAATATTGACACCATATCTACCCACCTTTGGTCCCTTTGTATCAACTGATGCAAGTGTACCAGATCTACCATCCATCAGATCAACAATTTTGAAACCCATTCTGCCATTCTTTCTGATTTCTGGTGTGATGATGCCGCCCACCTTTATGCCCAACTGTCTGATTATCTCCAAAACGAGCAAGGATTTGCCCACCCCAGGCTGACCGGTCACAAAAATCACACTCATATATTTAATTTTTCATTCTAAAAATAGTATGCGGGAGTGCCCGAGTGGTCAAAGAAATGACTAAAGGGGCTAGCTTGAGGTGCTAGTGCGTTAGTCGCTGCGTGAGTTCGAATCTCACCTCCCGCATCACACGAAGAAGGCTTTTAGTATGTCAAAATCTTCAGCCCGCTATACAAAGTTGATATGCCGAGGCCAAGAGTGGCCACACCTGACCAGAGGCGACTTTTTGAGTTTTTGACAAAGTTACTGACCAGCCATCTCACAATCGCCCCCTTTGGTCTCCAGTAGTTGTATGTATAGGCTATGATGTCGTTGTACGACCTGGCAAACCTTTCCCTTGTCCACTCCATCAGTATAGATAAGGAGCTATAATTTGACCTTTTTATCACATCACCTCTTTTTATTGCTTTCAGAAGGGAGTCGATGTCGTCAGCCGGAACAAGATTTGTTGCAAGACCTATCATGTCTAGAGAGTGAGCATCAGAGCCTCCAACTGTGACCAGACCGAGCCTCCTCGCGTACCAATCACAGAAGATGTTCGAAAATCTATCTATTGCTAGAGCATTAAAGCTTTCAACAACATCTACTTTTACAATTGCATGTTTCACACCATTATTATAGATATCAAAGGGATGTGGAGCTATTACAATACCTCCCTGCGCTCTTATTGCATCAATTGTAACATCAAGAGGTTGACCTTCTGGTACATGTTCTGAGACCCCAAGACCGATAATGTGGCCAGATTGGGTTGAAACCTCAATGCCTGGAATAAAAAGGATCCCACATCTTTTTGCCTCATCTCTAGCTTCACTCCATCCTTTGGTTGTGTTGTGATCCGTAAGGGCAATACCTGCAAGTCCTCTTTTTCTTGCCATCCTCACAATCTCTCGCGGTCTGGTAAAACTCTCCCATCTTATCCTTTTACCTTTTGAATAGATAGAATGACAGTGTAGCTCAAAGGCCACCCACTCTTTGTTGTGCATATTTAATTAGTTTGCTAGAAAGTTTTATATGGAAACAGTATGGCTTTTTGTAGGCCTTGTGCTGGTGCTAATCGGTCTGTTGGTGATCGTGATGTGGCTTTTTACAACAAAAGTGGAGACCGAGTGGGGGTTTGGTGGTTTCATAGGACCCATCCCATTCGGCTTCGCATCAAGCCAAACAATGTTTTATGTTGTCATCATACTGATCGCGCTGCTGGCTGTGCTCTCCCTTGCACTCACATGGCTCCGATAGGCAAAATAATTTAAGCCGTTTTGCCAAGTTTGTACTATGTCAACAGCTTCATCAGAATCAATTGTAAAGGAGATAACGGTGCCTGAGGATATAACCGCAACTCTCGAAGGGGATAGACTCATCATTAAGGGACCAAAAGGTGAGCTCGTAAGACGGTTCAGTAGCCCATCCGTTAGGATTGAGCTTCAGGTTGGCAAGATAAGCATCATATCCCAATCGAACAGGAGAAAGATCAGATCACTAGTAGGTACATGGTCTGCCCATATAAAAAACATGTTCGTAGGTGTCACGAAGGGATGGACGATATCACTCAAGGCCGTACACTCACACTTTCCAATAAAACTGACCGTGGATGGTGATAAGGTGTTAATACACAACTTCCTGGGTGAGAGGAAACCCCGGACAGCCAAAATAGTTGGGACCGTCAAGGTTGATATAAAAGGTCCGGATGTTGTCATTACCGGTACAGACAAAGAGGCAGTCGGTCAGACAGCTGCCAACATAGAACAGGCAACACACGTAACGGGTCGGGACAGAAGAATATTCTCAGATGGTGTGTGGATAACATCGAAGTGTATGCCAGGTGATGTGGGATAGGTACTGATATGGTTAAGAAAAGACGAAAGCCAAAGTTCAGACGGCAGGAGTGGTGGAAAAGAGCAAGACTAGAGCCTGTGTGGAGAAGACCAAGGGGTCGAGACTCAAAACTGAAGAAGAGTAAAAAGGGATATGGCCATTTGGTAAAAGTGGGATGGAGGAACCCCAAACTCCTAAGAGGCAAAAACTGGCTTGGTCTTGAGGCTGCCCTCGTAGCCAACAGCAATCAACTGACCGGTCTTGACCCAAAAAGGCACATGATTGTGATTGCTGGTAGTGTGGGAGCAAAAAAGAGGGCCGAGATCATCAAAAAGGCCGAAGAGGCTGGCTTTAGCATATCCAACAGATAAATATATATCCCGACAAATATGATTATGAACAGATGTCCTATGTGTGGGACAATTGGTAAAATGTGGAACAAGGAACCGCAAGTCTATGTATGCCCTAACTGTTCGGCATTCTATTCAAAATTCGGCATGGTCGTCGAATCCAGGATAAAGGACATCATCCACTACTGGTCCTAAAACTAAAAAAGTATTTCCTGTCGATTTTTCCTTTTTTAAATTTTATACCTTCCGAGAGCAACAGGGTGACCTTTTTGTCAGAGCCTCTGTTATAACCTCCGGGCATGCCGTCCGATCTGACGACTCTATGGCATGGTATGTTCGGGTCCCTGTTAGCTTTTAGTACCTGCCCCACAGCCCTGAATGCCCTGCTATTGCATGCCCTAGCAATCTCTCCATACGTTGTGACCTTACCTTTGGGAATCTGCCTTACGAATCGGTAAACGCGTTTTGAAAAGATCATGCCGTCGTTACGATAGGTTGTCTGGCCACAATGACGGTGTGCTCAGCCTGGACGATGGGTTTGTTCTCGACCTCTTTCAGGACAGGAAATGTCTGAATGGCTCCCACATCCTCCAGCTGCTTCAGTGCGAGCGCCATCTTCAACTGAGAAAGCCCCAGCCATCTTTTTGCTAAAGGTAAGCCCCGCCTTTCCCTGGCCACGCTCAGAATTTTTCTTGCTTCGGGCAACCTTACTGGTCTATCCTGGAGATATCTGAAAATCTCAATCCTCGATGATTCCTTTACATAACCTGGTGTTCTGGAAAGGAATGGTTCGATGGCTATCACATCACCCTCTTTGAATTGCCAACTTCTGTTGTTCGTTACGTTTGGTATGGAGGGTTCGCCGTGGAACTGCCACCTCTTCAGGGTATGACCGGTCAGATTTACGATTGGACCAAAACCTGTCTGCCTGATCGTTCTCTCAATCACAGCCGAGATTTCAGCCACACTCACACCAGGCCTGACACATTCTATGGCTTTTTGTAGAGCCAGATTGACCGCATCAATCATAGGTTCTGGTCTGCTACACCAGGTGAAGGCAAGATCTCCGATATAACCATCAACATGTACACCAATATCGATCTTCACAAGATCGCCATCTCCAATAGTCCTTGTATCATCTACTGACGGCGTGTCGTGGGCGGCGATCTCGTTAATCGATATGTTGACGGGAAATGCAAGCTGTCCTCCCTTCTCTCGAATACTATTCTCTATAAAATTTGCAAGCTCCAACAAACCGAGCCCGGGTTTTATGATTTTGAGTACCTCTTCTCTGACCTCTGCTGCAATCTTTCCTGCACTCTTGTAATTGTCCAAAACTATCTTTTCCATATTCTAAATTCTCATTTTTAGAAAATAATTATTATTGAATTGGTTAATAATTAATAATATCAAAGGAGGGTGTCAGATTTTTGACTAAGATATGGCAAAAAGAAAGAGAGCAAAGAAATAGATCCGTACAGCCTAGCTCATTTCTTCAATTTTTCTATTTTTTTAACTCTTAGAAATCTTAACATCCTTTTATGCAACAGACCGTTTGTGGCCAGCAAATTTTCTGACTCCATCGTCCACGGTTTGCCCATCCAGTCAGTGATTTTGGCCCCAGCCTCCTTTGCGATCACATAACCTGCCACAAAATCCCATGGAGTGAGCTGTGTATTTGTGTGTATCAGCACATCGTAGCGGCCAGCAGCCAGATAACAGAAATCGAGCCCCGCTGAGCCAAACCTCCTCAGATCCCTGCTCTGAATCTTCAGTTTCAGATACAGCCTTGCTATCTTCCTTATCTCCTCCGGCCTGTTTGGATGACAGTAGTTGATGATAGTCTTTTTCAGATCTGAGTTCTTAGAAACGTATATCCTTTTACCATTCAGTTTTGCACCATAGCCAACTCGGGCTGTGAACATCTCACCCGTCAGAGGGCTATAAACAACACCCAGAATGGGCTGACCATCCTTCACAAGACCGATCGCTGTACACCAGAAGGGGAAATGGGTGACATAATTCGTTGTGCCATCCAGCGGATCGACATACCATGTATAACCTACCCCTCCTTTGTGGTCACCCTCTTCAGAAAATATCGTATGATCAGGAAAGTTTTTTCTCAGGATTGATACAATGGCCTTGTTTGCTGCCAGGTCTGCGTATGTGACAAGTTCCTGCCAATTACCCCCCTTTGTTCTGATCTCCATGGCTCTGCCATAATAAGTGAGCAGAACCTGACCAGCCTCTTTGGCAGCCGACACCGCAACCTCAAGATGAGCCATAATTTATATTCTAACTAAAATAATTATGAGGTAGGTATGGAGAAGGCAAAAAGGAAGGATAAGACGATAGAGACCGGCAAATTGTGGGCTGTAATAGCCTATTTGTGGATACTCTTTATCATACCCCTACTAGTCGCTAAGGATAACAAGTTTGCACTTTATCATGCAAAGCAGGGCCTTGTCCTTTTTGTGTGCTCCTTAGTTGTGATGGTGATCTCTGCGATCCCCATCATAGGATGGGTTCTTGGTCTTCTAGGTACCATAGCTCTGCTCATCCTCTTCATTATAGGCATTGTGAATGTTCTGTCTGACAAGTACGCCCCACTTCCTCTAATAGGCAAGTATGCTGAAGCAATAAAGATATAAATCGGATTCGGGGCAAGACTCAATATGATCTTTGTAGAAATTGCTGCAGCCTTTCTTACTTGGTCACAAAACCTCGTGGCGGGTTGGGGTTATGTCGGCCTTTTTGTAATAAGTTTTATCGGTAGTGCAACAATCATCCTTCCTATTCTACCCACCTTTGTCATCATCTTCGGTCTTGGTCCATTTCTCAATCCCTGGCTGGTCGGTCTCGCGACCGGTATGGGGGGTGCCCTAGGCGAGCTTGTAGGCTATGGTCTTGGCCGAGGTAGTAGAAAGGTGTTAGAAAGTCATATTAGATGGCTCTCTAAAGTCGAGCAATGGAAAGAGAGATATAGCATGTTTGCTGTGATTGTTCTGTTTGCAGCCACACCCCTACCAGATGACATAACCGGCATTATGGCCGGCATGATGGGCTATGATGTGAGAAAGTTCATCTTAGCATGTTTGATGGGAAAGATCATCATAAACACAACTCTGGCCTGGGCAGGCTTTCTTGGAATTGGGTGGGTGCTGAACGTATTGGGCGGAATTTAGCTTTAGAAGGCTGCGAGATAATTGCAGATATGAAAGATGTTGAACTGATCAAAAAGTATGGCCAAACTTATGCCGAACAACTTGGTATAAATCTGGACTCGAAAAGTCCAAAGGAGATTTTCAAATGGTTCTTGGCCTCCCTCCTGTTTGGCAAACCCATCAGCGAGTCAATTGTGGTCAAGACTTACAGATTATTCGTCAGAGCTGGTCTGCTCTCACCTCAAAGAATACTGGCCGCGGGCTGGGACAGGTTGGTTGAGATCCTGGACGCGGGAGGCTATGTCCGTTATGATTTCTCAACAGCCGACAAGCTGCTGGAGGTAATGGGTGTGATAAAAAACTATCCTTTAGAAAAGATCTACAGGGATGCAAAGGACCCAAAGGATCTGGAGAGGATTCTGATGCAGATTCGGGGGATTGGTCCTGTCACTGTAAACATCTTTCTGAGAGAACTTCGCCACATCTGGTCGAAAGCAGATCCCGATTTTTCACCTTTTGTGAAACTCGCTGCAAAAAGGTTGAAGATCGATCTAAGCAAATATAACAGACACACAAAGAAATTTGTTCGATTAGAGGCGGCATTGTTGAGATTTGGTAAGGAGTTGGCACATAAGAGGCCTAAGAAGATTTAGGTATTCTGTATCTCGTCTCCCTCCCTTCTTTTTCCTTGAGTAGATATCCCATACCAACAATCTCTTTTAATTGTCTAGCCGAGACGTTGAGCTGATTGACTATGTCCCTTGTTCTGGGCCCCCTATGATCTTCGAATTGTCTGACAAATTCTATCACATCTCTTATTTTCTCCCATTTAGGTTTGATTTTCTGATAGGGTGAGACCCTTTTGTACAATTCTATCCCCTCATGTACATAACTTCTGAGCTTAACTTTGTCTGCTTTGAGCTCCTCATACAATCTTTCCATACTCTCAAGTTCTGGACCATCGCTCAGTGCGTCCTCGATCTTTTCGACATACTCCTTAACAAACTCCTTTCCAGCCTCAAGAATGGCCGCTTCGGAAAGCCGCTTACCGCCCACCCATCGAGAACTAATAACACCCTGCCTTTCGAGACCGGCTAAGACTGTCGATGCATTGCTGGCCGAACAGCCTAATATCTTGCTGATCTCAGCATAGTCGGCCTCTTTGTATTCGTACAGATATCGGGCAATCTTCTTTGTAAGACTAGGATAGTTTGCAATGCCTTTCACATCATCAGGTGTGCCACTCACCCATCTGTACCGTGCCCATCCCTTTTTCTCAACCTCCACCGAGTCATAGCTCACAAATCCAACATCTTTTAACCTCTTGAGATGTAGGCATATACTGTTCTTATGTAAGGCCAGCTTTTGTGCCAAATCCGTCTCCCTCTGACTACCTTCAAAAAGCGTCTTGAGTATCATAATCCGGTTGAATGGGGAACTTGTTTCATCTGAAGATGTCTTGCCGAGTATAGAGTAGAGTGATACACCTTTTTCTGTGGCATATTTAAGAGAAAACGCGGCTATTGGCCTGCCATATTTTTTACCAACCTTGCTCAATTTCCATCCACCACCAACAGCATCCACAAGACCGGTTGGAACGAATGTATACCGCATATAATCCTTCAAGCTGTTCTGGTGTGGACACCATGTCTGGGTGAGCTCCAAAAAAGACTTTCTGATCTCACTCTCTGTTTTTATTCCATCATCCAAACAAAAACCGAGTATCGATTGCTTTATCTCAGTATTGATGGCACTCAGTATGGCTTTTTCAAGCAATGAATTGCGATCTGACATATCGACTCAACCTAGCCATCCCCCTTTCGAATTTTTTTCTCTGTGCTGGGAATCTCATCGCAGCCGAGGGGTGTGGTAGCTCAATGTAGGCTGCTTTTAAATCCCTGGGCACGTTCTTGGCTGCTGTCCTACCCAACAAAATGACAATCTTTGGCTTTATTTGATCTAATTCCTTTTTCAGAACTGGTAGCCATTTCTGTATCTGTTTTTTTGTTGGCGCACCAATGGAACGCTCTTTAACAACATTTGTGATATAGACACTCTTTCTATCGATGCCGAATTTGGTCAGCTCTTTGTCCAAAAACCTTCCCGCTCGACCTACAAAAGGTCTACCCAACCTGACCTCTGTGGCACCCGGAGCCTCACCTACAAAAACCAACCTTGCCATCCTGGGGCCCTCACCCAGAACGATCTTCTTCATCCGAAATCACATATTTGGACTTCTTCTTTTCGAAGCAATGAATCTCTTCAGAGATTCTTGATCCTCCTGTTTACCCTTAATCAGGTCATCCTCTGTGATGCCGAATTTCGCAAGAATTCTAAGAGCTGGTGGTATAACCTGGTGATGGATATAATATTCAGGGTCGTAGTTCTTTGCATCCTCTGCAGGTTCAGCCCGCTCTGATATAGAGCCTGTGCCTTTTGTGATGATGTAGAGCATCGTTGAACCTTCACCAACAGGTCTACCTCTTTGCATTGCCTTCTGAGCCGCCACCACGTGGGGGCCTATCTGCTCGTACTGGCTCAAGGGCCTTGTAATTTGAGTGTATATTATCAGATCATCGAATGCAACCTTTCCTTTTTTAAGATTTTCAATCGTCTGATGAACTATCTGTACTGCTTTCTGTGGTGACCTATCTTTCAATATCGCTCTCAACACACCTTCCTGTGTGTTCTTGGCAATCCTTGCCCAGTCCCTTCTCCTCGTCTCCATGCCCCTGATCACCAATTGGCCTTTTCTGTCGAGTAGAGCATATTTCTTTTTTGCAGCAAAGCCCGTCTTTGCTTCGATAAAAAGTCCTCTCTTGTACATATCCTTGAACTCCATCTCCATGATGCCTGGAAGGCTCTTGTTCACCGTGCTGAGAAAATCCTTTGCCTGTTTCAGGGATGACATCTTGAGAAACAGAGAATCCGTATCACCATACAGAACCTCAAAACCAGACTTTTCTGCCAAGGCTATGACTTTTTTGATATAATATCTTCCCCATGCTGTGATTGACTGAGCACACACCCTGGAGTACCATCTGGATCCAGCATAGCCATAATAACCATAAAAGGCATTGGCCAGAATCTTTAGCCCGAACTGTTTGTTGTAGAGTTGAGCATATCTTATTGAGCTCTTTGGCAGTCCCACCATCTGCCTGTTTATGTCTGTCCTCAGTTTTATCAGTCTTCCAACAATCGCTGGGATGAAGCCGATCTCTTTTGTACAGAACCAGTGCTCTATATCGGGTGGGCGATTTTTTCTGCACCCCTCGTGCTCACAGTCGAGTGTTTCTGGGGATATGTTGTGTGAGACTATGATCGAAGGATAGAGGGAGCGGAAGTCAAACAGGGATATACCCTCATGAACACCCTCCTTTGGAGGATGGACATAGGCCCCAGCATACGGCTCGGCCTTCTTCCTTTTTGCAATCTCTTCATGTTTAGGCCTATTTAGGGCAATCTCACCTTTTTTGAAAGCATTCCTTATGAGTAACCACTCGACGAGCTGAGAATACGTCATCCTACTTCCGTCGAACAGGGTCTGACCTGCCAGCTTACACAATTCCAGTATCTGAGGAAGCAGATGCTGAACAAGCTCGAGGGTGAGCTCAGAATCCCAGAGACAGTACTTTGCAAGTTTTGCGATTCCGCCCTCGCGCCATGCAGCCTCTATCTCCTGCCATCTCATACTCTTTTTACCAATACCCAAGATCTCCTGTGCAACCCTGTCTAGTGTGAGTATCTCTGATGTCAGAGTAGGAGCCAGTATGTGCTCGACAAAATCATAAACATCGATATGAATGCGGCCTCTGATCTGGGCAGAGCTTATCCTTCCTCGCTTTCTGAACAGCACAGGTCTGCCATCTTTGCCCAGCAACAGAGCTATTTTATGCTTCCTTGCTCTCTCTTCAAGTTTCGGAAAATCGAACCTGTCCGTGTTATAGCCAGCCAGTATATCAGGATTTCTCAGATCTATTTCATTGATGAGATGCTGTATGAGATCTGCCTCACTGTTTACCGTTTTGACACCCTTTATTTTGACAGGTTTCCATGTCACAACCTCTCTGAACCCTCTGTTATCAGCCATCGACGCCATGATGATCTTTTCCTCACCACCCTCCTCTGCCAACTCAAGGTCGAAAACCAATATGTGTAATTCTGGAAAACTATCCTCCTTTATCTCCTCAATCGAATCAGCCTTGATACACTGATCAACTTTTTTCAAATCAGTACTCACAGGACTTCCCTTAACGGATATCCAGCTGAGCGGCACAAGTTCTTTAGCGATCAGATATTTTCTATAAAAGGACAACCCGTATTCATACTCTTCTCTGACATCATCCCATTCCTTCACAACATCTCTGAACTTCTGTATATGTCGAGGGTTCGTTGTTGTTACCCTTATTAACTTGATGGGTTTACCGAGAAGTCTTCTCTCCACAATCTCAACTTTTTGGGGTTTTTGTCCATCAATCTCAAGGTTGGCCACCCTTTCGATCAACAGTTCTATCTCCTTTTCACTCAGATCCGATTTGGGCTCTATGTAAAACCAATCTCTGAAGTTGTCATCGAGCACAACCACAGACTTATCATCCCTCGTTTTACCCCACAGCCGCACAACCGGCACACCACCCTCAAGAACCCAGTCTACGTCCAGTATGCAGAGCTGCAACTCCATATTGATAGTTGACCTGAATATTTAATTGCTGTCAAATCCTAAGGTTTCATCCACTCGATCTCATAATACTCATACTTTGAACCTGGCAAGATTATCTGCTTCAGCACGTAGTATGTGATGGCTGTCTCGGCATCCGTTATCGAAAGGATCAACTCAAGACCCATCTCCTTTGCCTGGTGGAGTAGGGAGGCTAGCTCAACACCACCTATGTGCTCATCCTCTGAGAATGAGATTAGTAAATATCTTGGTTTGTCCTCTGGAGTCTCTCTAACTAGACCGCCTGGCGCCTTCTTCCTTCTCCATGCTATGTAATCGAGGGGCCTCTCGATGTAGTCCTTTGCAGTCAGTCCTGGTATGCCCAGGATGAACGTCTTTTTGACAGAGTGGGCGACCCGCACAACTCTCGCCCATTCAGAGATCAAAAGTCTCTGCTCTTTTGGAAAGACGTGCAAGACGTGTTTTGAGTGTACGTAGCCAGTGGGGCTAATGGGAGAAACCCCCGGAAAGTATATCCTGAAGTGAGAGCCAAACTTGAAGCCGGATTTGACTATGAATCCACGTAATCTCCAATCCTCGTATACTTCATATAGTTGCTTAGCGTATTCCCGTTTTGAGGCCACGTATTTTAATATCTTTGCTGGTGTTAGAAATTTTCCATCCGGACCAACAACTTTCAGACCCATGTATTTGGCTAGAAAAATCGTCTCGAGAAAGTTTAGTTTGAGTAGATAACCTCTTGTCTGTTTGTATATACCATACTGTCCGAACCAGCCTTCTGAGAACAGCTGCTTTCCTATCTCCTTTTGATCGATGATCGAAAAGAACGAATCTGGATACCACAGTGCTGTGGCTGTGATGCGTTTTGGTGGCAATGGTCTTGAGGGATACTTTTTATACGCTTTTGTTGTCTTACCCCTCAGTTTGAAAACGCGTTTTAGAATCAAACCCCTATCCCTCCAGTCCCTGTACGCATTGTATTTGATAAAAAGCCTCGGCTCCTTGTCCATGAAATGGGTCGCCAGTTGATTGAAGCTGAGCGGCTTACCTTCAAATAGGCAGACTGCGCCCTGAAATTTTATTAGGTAGAGGGCCTCTTCTATGTCAAGCCACAGCTTTCCAGCCTTTTCTGTGCCGAAAAAATTCTTGGTTAGTCTTTCGACTGTTTCAGGATCCTCTGCCCATATACCCTTTTTTGGATCAAACATTAGCTGCATAGCCATTCATTTAATTTTTTTATCACATTTTATAAATCATATAAAAATGCAATGTGGAAGTTATGCCGGTGGCGGGAGTCTCAGCGAAGCATCCGCTTCATGCGATCGAACCCGCGACCCCTGCGTTTCTCTATCATCTTTTATCAAAGCTCACAGCCTTTTCAAAAGCTATGAGCGCAGTGCTCTAACCACTGAGCCACACCGGCAATAAAATATTTTTTTTAGATTATAATAACCTTCCTTTTAGATGTGTTTTTGTTGCCGATACCACTTCCACATTGATATACTGTCCCGGTTTGAATCTACCCCTCACCACAACAGGTTTGTATGCAAAATTGCGGCCGATCCAGTTCCTTTTGGTGGAGCTCCACTCGTCAATCAGAATCCAACCTTTCCAACCTATCCAGGTGGCATTTCTTTCGGCTGATATTTTGGCAACCATCTCCGACAGCATCCTACTTCTGACATTTTTTACTTTAACTGGAAGGTCTGGCAATCTCGCAGCCGGTGTGCCGGGTCTTTGGCCAAACTTCGAAATGTTCACAAAATCTGGTCTCAACTCTTCGATAAGGTCTTGTGTGGCGTTGAAATCTTCATCTGTCTCACCAGGAAAGCCAACGATTACATCAGTCCAGACTGTGATGTGTGGGATAGCAGCTCTGAAAGTGTTGACTATTTTTTTGAAATCTGTAACGGTATACTTTCTGTTCATGGCTTTGAGTATTCTATTAGAGCCAGCCTGTACTGGAATGTGTAGGAATTTGAATATGTGTTGATTTTTGTACGCCTCGACGAGCCTATCTAAAATTGGTAGCACACTGGCTGGATTCATCATACCAAGGCGGATCATGTAATCACCATCGAAGTCAATCTTGTCCAATAGTTTTGGCAGATCCGTATCTCTGTATGAATAGCCTGCTATATCCTGACCTGTGAGCCAGATTTCCCTACATCCGGTACTGATTGCTTGTCTGACATTTTCTATAATTTGATTAGCAGGATAGCTCAACATGTTGCCTTTTGCCAGTTTTGTAATACAATAGGCACAGGCATGATCACAGCCAGAACAGATCTCAATCGGGCTAATAGGAGGTACATAAAGCCTGGATAGGCAGGTCTTTGGCCTGATTGGTTTACCCAACACTTCGATCCTGTGTTTTGACTCCACCACACTTTCTATATCAGCTATGCGACCTGTAGAAATCAATCGGGCCTGGGGAGCCACTCTCCGTATTATCTCAGGCTGAGCCTCTGGCATACATCCAGCAACCACAAGCTTTTTATCAGGATACTGCGTTTGAAACTGTGCAATTCTCGATATCATCTTCTTTTCAGTAGGCACCTTGACTGTACACGTGTTTAAGATTATTACATCAGCCACATCCGCACTCCTCACCAACTGGTGCCTTTTTGTCAGTAGACCAGCCATGATTTGACTATCATATCGAGCTGAAGCACAGCCATAGCTTTCGATGTATATCCTTACCATAACATGAATTGATTCAAAAATTAAACTGAGTTGGGCCCGAGGGGATTTCCGAAGCTGTCGAACCCCCAACCGCCCGGTCTCATCACTCGAGCTTACCTAAATCCTCTAATGGCTCGAGCACCGAAGCCGGGTGCTCTATCCAATTGCTCCGCACGTCAGAACCCTCCAGGTTCCGACACCTCCGGGAGCTGCTTCACTCCTCACTGACGTTCGTCGTTCCGCAACGCTTCCCTGTGAGAACCCTCCAGGTTCCGACACCTCCGGGAGCCTGCTCACTTCGTCGCTTTGCTCCTCGTTCGCTACGGCTTCCGCTTGGGAATAGAGCGGTAAAGGGGCATGCAAGCGTGAGCTGCCGAAGCCCCTTTGCGCCTGCAAGCGTAAGCTGCCGGGACCCCTTGCGCGATTGAGCTACGGGCCCTATAAATTAATTCCTGTTTAGCGTAATAAAACATATGGAGTGTAAAAAGTGCATGTATTTCTCAAGAACAGAGAACATGATCAAAAAAGGAAATGTAATTATCGGTCTATGCAAATTGAGAAGGCAGTACATAACTGACAAATCTGTAAAGAATGAGAGATGTAAAGACAGGGCAATTTTTTCGGGCTAACTCAGTGCTTTAAGTATAGCCTTTCTGATGTCATTTGGGTCTGCCCGACCACCACTTTGTTTTATGACCTGACCCACCAGATATTCGAGGGCCTTTGTCTGACCTGCCCTATAGTCTGATACAGCCTTTTTGTTAAGCGCTAGAACATCTTTGACCATCTTATCCAGATCTAATTCTGCCTTGGCAAAGTTGTATTTTCTGATAATCTGTGAGGGATGGATTCTCTCTTCAACCATCTTTCTGATCGTCAACTCTGCATTTCTGTCTGTTATGTTGCCCTTCTCAACCTCTTTCAACAAATATATAATCCATTCTGCTTTGGAGCCTGTCTGTGACCATCTCAGGCCATACCAGTTCAGTGTTTTTTTGACATAGCCAGCAATCCAGCTAGCAGCCAGTTTTGGGTCGACCTTTTTAGCGGCCTGCTCAAAAAGTTCCGCAATCTCCACATCCGAGACTAGAGATTCTATGAGTTTGGCGGATATTTTGTACTGTTTTTGAAATCTAGCCAATTTTTTGTCTGGCAGCTCCGGTAAAGTAGATTTCAATCTATTTACATAACTCTCTGCTAGCTCTATTTCTGTCAGATCTGGCTCAAAGATGTAGCCATATTCTTCCTCCTCTTCCTTTCCTCTCAGACTTTCCGTAACACCCATATCGGGATTCCAGGCTCTCGTTTCCCTGATAGGTCTACTACCTTTTTCTAGCAGCGTCTTCTGTCTCACTATTTCATATTTCAGTGCATCCTCAATCTCTTTTGCACCCGTTATGTTCTTCACCTCAATTCTCGGCCCACCATCAATTGATATGTTGGCATCCGTCTTTATCACAGCATAGGTGGCCGGATCATAGATGCCGAGGTATTCGAGTATCGTTATCAGTTTTGATATAAAAGCTCTGGCCTCCTCCGGGCTTGCCAAATCCGGTTCTGTGACTATTTCTACCAGTGGTATGCCAGCCCTGTTATAATCAACCAGCACATGACGGCCTCCAAGTCCACCCACATGGACAAGCCTGGCTGGGTCTTCCTCGATGTGTATTCTTCTGATTCTTACCTTTTTGCCAATATTCAAGAATCCATTGATTGCGAGTGGTGCTTCGTATTGTGTGATCTGAAAGTTCTTCGACATATCAGGATAGAAGTACGTCTTTCTAGAAAACCACATAGAGCTGGCCAGCTTGCAGTTCAAAGCCAGAGCAATTCTTACCCCCTGTTCGAGCACCTTTTCGTTCAGCACCGGCTTTGAGCCGGGCATACCAAAACAGGTTGGACAGATCAGAGTGTTGGGGGTCGGCTCTTTTATAAAAATGGGATTTGCACAACCACAGAAAAGTTTGGACTTTGTGCTCAGCTGCACATGCGTCTCGAGACCAATCTGAATTTTCATTTCAACTCCTTCACAAATATCACCTCGTCTAAATATTTTCCATAATAACCGAAACCTTTAGGTATTTTTCCAACTTCTTTGAAACCAACTTTTTTGTACAAATTCATTGCTGGTGTGTTACATTCGCAACAGGTCAGTTTCATCACTTTTGCCCTGAAATGCTTTCTTGCTATTTTTTCCAGTACCAGCATGAGCCGTGTTCCTATACCCAGACCTCTGTGAGAACTTAGACCAATACCAATGCTGACCACATGTCTGTTGGCATCCATAGGCATTCTCTCAATGTGTGCCAAACCGGCTATTTTTCTATCAACTGTTATCACAACCGTTATTTTTGTGCCCTTCTTTATCATGGCGATCGCATCCTTTAGCCATTTCCTTTCAGTTTTTAGGGTTACCGGTTTTTGCTTCAATATGTATGCTCTCTCCCTTACCAATGTATTTATATGTCTGAGACAGCCCTCGAGATCATCCTTTTTCAATATTCTAAAAACAACCTCTTTTCCATCACTCTCCATTCTTTCAAGAATTTGACCAACTCTGAATTTCATATCAGCCTCTCCACATTCCAACCAACCTGCAACATCTTTCCCTCCTGCAGATGATCTGCCATTATGTGCAGGCCCACTGGCATGCCATTTATTTTGCCACAAGGAACCGAAAGATGTGGAATACCAGCCAGGTTTGGGCCAACTGTCAGCACATCCATTGCGTATTGCTGGGTTGGACTGAGCTTCTCAATCTCTGAAAATTTCGGTGCTATCACAGGCATTGTCGGAGCAATCAGCACATCAAATTGTTTGAAGGCCTGCTTGAACTCTTTGATGACTAGAGCTCTGATCTGCATGGCCTTAAGATAATATCTATCCCTATAGCCAGCCATTCGGGCAAACGTTCCCAATAGAATCCTTCGCTTTGCTTCCTGACCAAAATATTTTGTCCTTATGGCCGAAAAATATTCATTGAAATTGCCATCGATTGTTGCCTCAACACCGTATCGCATGCCACAGAATTTTGCCAGATTCGTACTAGCCTCTGAGCAGGCGATTATATAATAAGCTGATAGTGCAGCTCTTGTCAATTTTAGTGAGATCTCTTCGTATTTGCCCCCCTCAGATTCTAATCTTTTTATCACATCCCACACAGCCTTTTCGATTTCCGGATCAACACCCTCAAAGTATTCCCTCGGTACACCCACTCTTATCGTCCTCATCTCTTTAAGATATTGCTGGTAATTTTCGACATCCTTTTTAATTGATGTTGAATCCAAAGGATCGTGCCCGGCGATGACAGAAAGACCCAAAGCCGCATCCTCCACTGTTTTGGTGATAAGGCCTATCTTATCCATAGAGCTGGCGTAGTCGATCAGGCCATATCTCGAGACGAGGCCATAGGTTGGTGTTAGTCCAACCACACCACACCACGCAGCAGGACAGGATATCGAACCTCCAGTCGACTGAGCGAGTGCAATATGTGGCAGGTCTAGAGCAGCGGTCAGACCAGCCGCGCCTCCCGAAGAGCCCCCACAGCATCTTGTCGGATCGTGTGGATTCTTAGGAATACCAAATCCCGAATTTGTGCAAAATGTTCCAAAACCAAACTCATCCTGGTTTGTCTTACCTATCACAATTCCACCCTCATCCTTTATCTTTTTGACAGCCGTTGAGTCAAAGATCGGAATGTATCCTTCCAATATCCTCGAACCAGCACTCGATTGCAAGCCCGCAGTACATATACAATCCTTTACCGAGACAGGTAGGCCTGCAAGCTTGCCTGACCTTTTTACTTTAACCTCGGCTTCGGATATCGTCACAAAAAAATTATACCTTCTGTCGAGCTCTTTTATTTTTGTAAAAAATTTCTCATAAAAGCCCTCAACATCCATTCCAGCCTTTACCCGCTCCACAAACTGCTTTACAGAAGAGCTCATGTTAAAAGTTATAATCTGTGAATTAAATATATAGAGTCACAGAGGATTCCTTTCGCTCATATGGTAAAAAAAGAAAAGACGAGATATATAGCTTTCAGGATACATTCAACTGGTCCTGTTGGTTGGCATAATCTTAGGGATGCTGTTATGGAAGGTCTCGAAAGATGGCTTGGTCAGTTTGGGCTCGCCATGGCAAAAGTGAGTCTGATGAGAAATCTGTGGGATGCCAAAACTCAGAGTGGTGTGATAAAGTGCTCGAATAAATATGTTGATGGTGTTAAACTTGGGCTTGCGCTGATCTGCCAAATAGGAGATGAGAAAGTAGTATTTCATACGTACAGAGTATCTGGAACAATAAAGGGTTTAAAGTTATGATCGAGATAATTCTGGCCCTTACGGCAGCATTTTTGTGGTCTAGTGTTAGTATTATCGACAAGCATGTTCTCGATGATGAATTGAAGGACCCAATCATCAGCACAGTAATATATTGTACATCTATGTTTCTCATCTTTTTCATCACAGCCATCCTGTTTGGCAGGGTGGTATTTGGTATCGGTTCCATCATCGGTATGGCCGTTGGTGTGATATACGGTTTGGCGATTGCCATGTATTACAGGGCTCTCAAACTCGAAGAGGTATCCAGAGTTGTACCACTCATCATGACCACTCCACTTTTTGTCCTTCTCATCGCCACGATCCTGTTTGGAGAGATCTTCACATCACAAAAATATGTTGGTCTGATCCTCCTCATTGTGGGATGTATTCTCCTGTCTATCAAAAAGGGTAGGATGAGGGTGGGAGCCTTATGCACAGCGATTGTCACGGCTTTACTCTTTTCCTTTAGGAACATCTTTTTAAAGTTTTCTTTGTTGGAGATAGACGTTTTTTCAACTCTTTTTTGGATGGCCGTCGGCGGCTTGATTATCTCTTTGGTATTGTTTGCTTTCCATCATCCTCACATAAGAACCAAAACAAAAATACGTGGCATTGAACATCTCGCACTAGCCGGCGTGTTGTCCGCCATCGCCTTCTTTCTTTTCACATTTGCCACAGTGTTGGGATATATTTCGGTTGTCACTGCCATTGCTTCGATACAGGTTCTTTTCGTTTTCATAATAGCAGCGCTGTTCAGTCGTTTCAAACCAGGATTTATTCATGAGGAGATGAGAGAGACAACCTTAGAAATGAAAATGATAGCTATAATATTCATCATGACAGGTCTGATCATTATCTCCTGATTAAACAAATAAGAAAATTAAAGGATCCAATAAACCATTCTTTTATTGTTCTGTCCTAACTGCTCATTTTTCGAGTAGTATGTCGATTGTAGAGACGCGAATGTTTTCCTTGTCTTTGCCGGTCACCTCTTCTGTGCCAATTTGGATGTTGTGTTTGATGCCCTGGATGAATTTGTTTTTTATTACCTCTGCGACATCCACGGCCCTTGATATGGCACGTCCTCTGGCCTTAATATGTACCTGGTTTTGTCCGCTGGAAAACTGCGTCATTGCAGCCAGCACATAGCTCATTGTCGGTTTTTGACCGACAAAGACTACATTATCTGACGACTTTTTTGCCGTTTCCGTCATAGCTGCACCTCCTGTTGTTGATTTAATATTTTTATGACAAATCTTTTTAAACTTTTCTATGACATTTCTAGACTTTTTCTCAGATCCAATTTGGATGTAAATTGTGCTGTCAGAGACTCGAACGCTATATCCGTCCCGTTCCACACAGGATATTTTTGATCACCCGTTGGCATGTTCACGGTAAGATTCAGCTCTGCGATATAGGAGTACCTACACTCGATATCGGTGCGTGCGATGCCATCTTTTCCAACATAGCTGCTTCTACCAACAAGTAAAGGCTCAACTCGGGCCTCGATTTTTTTGACTTTTATGTATGGATCGACAATCTGCCCGCTGAGGTACTCTTCGATTGCCGATGCAACATCCTCAAAACTTTTACCCACTGTCAGCTCAAAGGCCCTCTTGCATGTCACATCACCTTCATTAAATACATCCTTTATAAACAATACCAATTGGGTGTTGGCCACCTCTTTCAAATCATCGAATTTTTTCTGAATACTGTGTTTTTCGTTGTTCAGCCTCTCCATAGCTAGGATAAAAACATCATAACAGTTCGTCGACACGTTAATGGATGCATTGCCGACCTTCTCAATTTTCACGTCAGTGGAGATGGGCTGCCCTATGTATTTTTTCGTGATCACAAGATTGTCACCCGTCAGATTTATTATGATTCGGCCCCTCTCGCTGTGAATTTTGACATTGTACTGTGGTAGACTTACCATGTATCCACCCAGAAAGCTGTATTCCTTGCTGGTGTACACAGCCATATTTTTTGAAACTTCCTTTTCTAGTTCTGTGATAAACTGCTGTTCATCTGTTATGATCTCCTCCGATCTCAGCACATCGTAACAGGCTTGATACAAAGAATAGGCCGCAGCTGTTGTGATGTAGTTTTTGGCCGCAGAGAGAGCATTCTGTAGTGTGTATATCTCCTCCTGTACGATTCGGATCTCTGTCTTACCGGTGGGCAAAGCTATGGCAAAAATAGCTATAATGATTGCAATCGCGATCAGGAAGGCCAAAAGAAATGAAGTAGCTATCCATTTCAAGATATACCCACCATTGTTTTAAATCTATCCTCTCGTGCGCCAGGAAGTGGTATCTCGGCTCTAAATTTAGCCACCACATAGCCTTGTTGACTAACACAATTTGGAGGTGCTCCCTCAAGATAGATACAGGGATTCTTTGCATACGCATCGTTTTTAATAAAATCTGGTCTTACACCATCTGCCAATTCGAAATGTAAATGGGGACCTGTTGTGTAACCAGAGTTGCCCGATTTGGCTATTATCTCTCCTTTTACAACTTTCTTCCCCACCGCAACATCAACTTTGTCTAAATGGACATAAAATGTGTAATATGTTTTTGTGCCAAAGATATGTTCAATCACAATGTAATTGCCCAATCCTTGATTACACTCACAACCCTCTGCCTGACGTTCAACCTCACCAGCTGTTATACAATTAATATTTTCTTTGACATTGGGACAATCATCATAGACATGCACAACTATACCATCAGCTGCAGCACGGACAGGCGTTCCTATTGGGATAGAAAAATCTATTCCTCCATGGACATCGGATCTTCCATCAAGCATTCGATATCCAAACGGTGAGGATATGTCAGCCAGGACAGGCCATTCTAATTTAACATTCGGATCTCTTTCTTCCTCTGCTAATGTGCCAAAAATTTCATAAAGACTACCTTCCTCTCCATATTGCTCTGTAGACCATATTGCTAGACCATAATTCAGTTTGCTTGCTACTTGTTGGATGTGTGAGCGTTCCTCTGGAGGACTGCCTTTGGCAAATCTGTTGCCTAACATCTCCATAAATGGCTTCACATCCTTTTTTCCAAGCAAGACAGAAAGATCTCTACCCTTATCGGTAGTTTGGATAAAAAGCTCTATCCTGGCCTCTATCTTTTTAGATTGAAAATAGTTCCACACATAGATAAGAAATCCACCTATCATCATCATGGCTATCACAACAAATATGAAAAAAAGTGCAACCTGCCCTCTATATCGTGACATAAATCCTCCCTATATGAATCTTATCATCTACTGCAATGTTTGTGAGCATGGAAGCAGATGCTATATCCTCTGAATCAAAAAACCATTTTTGACCATTTTCTATATCCTCAATCCAGGCTTTTTTCACATCACACAAACCACAGAGATCGCACATATTCTGTCCCTGTTTTTGATTTAGCAGGGATGCTGTGATAATATCTTGACCGAACTTCAGACATAATTCTGTTGCTCTCAAGAGTGTCATCTTATTCAGTTCCGTCTGTGTCGTCTTTATCTCAATCCTTGTTTGAACAAGACTAGCCATATACCACACAAAACTAAAGCTGATCACAGCTGCAATGATGATTGCGGCAAATGCTGTGTATAGCCAGTGGCTCATGCTGAACTTACCTCCACAAGCCCACCGGTTATTTTTGTGAATGTAATAGTCTTCACATCTTTCAATTGGATTGGATTGTCAGCTGAAAGATCCTTTATAGGTGTAAAAATTTTCACTTCATTAGAGCTCACATCTCCATGTTTAACTCTTATCCAGTTGCTATCTTTCTTAACGAAAATTTCAACAACCCACAGACCATCAAATGTCTTTTTTATTTCACCAGCATCAGATATCCCCAAAGCATCTATTGACATGGCGATGGATTGAGCTATCATATCTGCTTGACTCTTACCATACGTCTGCCAGGCCGGCTGACCAATATTCGGCACAAGGAGAACAAATAGAATAATCGAAATTGAGACAGCAAACACAGCCTGTAGAACTTCTGATATCTGAGCTTTCATATTATCCACATTTGCTCTCTGTCGCGCTCACAACATAGCCTTCCTTTTCAAGACCGAATGTTACACACCAGATAGCATTGCCAGTTTCTGGTCCTTTGATGGGATCTGGTTTGGTTTTGAACGGCTTCTCCAAACCTCTGCACACAGGCTTTATACCAGCCATCTTTTCATTCCACATCTTTTCAACATTTTCCCACACATCTTTTGGCCATAACCAGAATTTAAGTCCGGATTCTGTTTCTTCAAATTTCGGAATGCCCACAACATAGCTCTCATAATCTTCCTCACAGCCAATTGCTACACTGTATTCCTTGTTTATTGTCTGTTCAAATCCTTCGAGCTCAGCTTTGTTTACAAATGCCAGTTCACCCACAACATCGCAAAAATGAAAATCGACAGACTTCTCCTTCTCCCATGGCCAGATGCTTAAGCTGTTGATATCGGAAACGAAGACACCCCAACAAGGATTTGCAGCATATCTTAAAAGAGGCCACACAACCTGGGCAAAATAAACACCTATCACAATAAAAGCTGTTAAAGTAGCCACAATGGTCATTATGACTACCGTTGCGATAGCTCTTGCCATATAAATAGTTGGCTAGATAGCCTTATAGAGTTTAGATTGGCGGTTTTGGCAAAACTGACTGTGCAGGTTGGCCTGTTAGGCTTCTGATCCAATTCATAAAACCTTCAATCAAATCTTTTGCAGAACCACCCCAACCAGTAACTATTGCAACAACTATAGCAACTATAATCAGTATTAGTATTGCTACTATGAGCGTTTTGAGTGTGAATTCCATATCATATCTCCTATTTATAAAACCTTATAGATACATATTCTCTGTCAGTTGCGTACTGTGAGTCAGATCTAGCTTCGATGCTATATTCAATATTCAATGTAAAGGGCTCAAATCCAATTTTCCTTCCTCTCCTTTCCAACTCCCGTGCTATGGGAGTATCTTTCTGGCTTTCTAGCCAATTGATGGCCTCTCTCGTATTTCTGAGCCAGGCATCACAATCAGGACAAGCTCTAGGATATAGGTAATAGGTTCCGGCCTTGATGCAGCTATCGGTCTTATTATCGGTATGCCCGATATAGGGTGCAGAGATGGCTATGCGAATGGTCACACATGCATCCCTATTGACTGTGTATTTGACTTCGAGTGGTATTGTGGGGTTGTTCAAAAAATTGTCTATATCAACATGTACGCTCTTTTTGTTTGCCTGTATATCGACATACAACCTGTCTTTTTTTGAGCTCTCCCTCGGAGCTCCATATCTCTCCCTGTTCTCGATTGTGACGGGCGGTAAGGGCTGCTGTCTTGCCAGGTTCCTAGCCCTTTCTAACTCTGCAGTGTTTCGTGCAATCACGTCATCAATATCACCAACACTGTAATCTCTTTCAATCTTTTTTGGCTCATAGCCGAGTTCAGTCTCATATGTTCTGTTCGTCTCAGAAAGGTATCTATCGATCACAGCTTTATATGTACGCTCTGCCATCTTCTCTTCTTCCAACTCTCTTTTGATTCTATCTAACGTCATGTTCAGCCCTTGCATGCCAATCTCGAAACACTCTTCGCCAAGTAAGAGCTGCCACAGCCGTTGTCTGGACTCAAAGTTAGCAAAGAAATTTTCAAGTGCCGGCATGTAAGGCTCGAGTGCCCTCCTCAAATCCGGAACTACAACCCCCACTGCTTCAGCAAAAACGTCAAATTCTGTTCCGCCAACAGGTCTCGCAACGTGTTCGATCAAAAAATTCATTGCTGAGCGAAAGGCATCATCACTGCCATAGTAATGTGTCAATCCCAATAAAGCAGCCTCTGCTGTCGATCTCGCCTCGATGCTTTGCTGTGTGATTTTTTTAATATGAGAATACTCAGGCTTTCCAAATCTCAGACTATCGATCGATTTGTTAACATCTTCAAGTTTTTTTGCCGAATCCCACAGCATGTCATACATGGCCTCCTTGAATATCTCGCTCGAATCGATACTCTCTAGAGAGATTTTTTTGTTAGATAAAATCTTCTCTAGGTGATGTATGAACTTCTCTATTATTTGCTTTCCTACAACCTTTGGCAGGTCTTTCTTTAGTGTTTTAGGAAGCCATGCAGTTGACGAAGCTGAGCCCATTTTTAAGTAATCTGCTAAAAAATTTGACAGGATGTCCATCGTATTAAAAAATAACTCAAACCAAAAAGCAGTGTCGATGATCGTTTTGTATTTGTTTATCTCTGCTTTGTTCTGGTTGTACAGCAAATCGAGTTCGGATCTGTCATACTTTGCCAGAAGAGCGGCTTTTCTGTACAGCTCATCATCATCTACTATCTGGCCATCATCAAGCACAAGGTATGGCTGAGCCCTACACAGATCTTCAATACTTCCACCGTAAAATTCCTTTTCGTACAGTCTGTGAACATCGAAGTCTTTTTTATCAACCTCAACTTTTTTCCCAACATCCATGACATAGGCTTTTTGTATGCCAGTTTTTATCTCTTTGTACATCAATGCATGACTGGGTAGGTAGATAAAGGCCGGCATCAAGAGTGTGGCAATGACTTTTTTAAATCTTCCCATAGTTTATTTTAGGATATCAGTTTTAAAATCTCCACATCTCGGTATACGGGTCCCTGCTTGGTCAGCTGGCTCTGTTTGATTGCAATCTCTTTCACAATCTGACTGCCAATATCCAATGTAGAGAGTTTTTTGATAGCATCGAGGAGTGCCTGTTTATTTTTTCCGCTTCTCACACGCCCTATGGTTATGTGTGCAGCCGATTTGAGCCTCTCATGCCTGATGTGATTAAGTGCTCTGTTCAGGATGTCCATGAGCTCCATGACCCTCTCTTTTCCTTTGCTCAAACCGATCCATATCACTCTGAGATATTTTTCGTTTTCAAAGAAACCCATTCCATCAATCTCAATGTCAAAAGCCTTCTGGTTGGATAGCGATGATCTGACTATTTCTCTTATCTCATCGATCCTTTCCTCCTCAACATCACCCAAAAATTTCAGTGTGATGTGTAGATTTTCTGGTTCGACCCATTTAACATCAGCGCCTGTGGCCTTCAGCTTTTGGATGAGATTTGTTATTTTTTCCCTGAGCTCTGAATGTAAATCTATGGCAATGAAGAGTCTCATTCAAAAATATTGTTTAAAGAATAGAAATGCTTTTTAAATCTGAACCTCTTATCAGATTATGTTTTTCAACAAACAAAATCCATTTACTTTTGATATACTCCCCGAACTGTTTGTTGGGTACAGAAACGAGTTGAGAGAGCTCTCTTCTGCCATACAAAGGGGAGACAAGTTCTGCCTCATCACAGCACCTTCAGGTTATGGCAAGACGGCTATGATGAAGTTTCTCTCAAAACAGAAACCATTCGAGAATGGCCAGAGGTGGAGGACACTTTATCTGCCCAGACCGCCCTCAAGACCAGAAGAATGGGTTGGTGTATTTAGACGGGTAGTTTGGTTTCTTGGCTCACATCTATATGATTTGCCAACTAAACTGAACAGAAAGCTTAAGGAACCATGCCTGATGCTTGTGGATGAGGTGCACGAGGCTCAGCCTGACTGTCTAGGCTGGTTGAGGGTGATCTCAGAACATGTGGAAAACATCTCCATCGTACTCGCAGCCATGCCAGAATTTGAGCCCCCTCAGAGCATCAAGAACAGAATCACAACACACATAAAGCTCAACGGCCTCGGCAGGACAGAAACAGGAGAGCTTATAAAGAGAAGGCTCGAGTTGAGCAGAAACAGACTCTCTTTTAACCAAGAAGCCATCGATGTCATACACGTTCAGAGCAGAGGCTGTCCTAGAGAGATTCTCAAGCTATGTGCACAGATTGTTCACAAGGCGACAGAGATGGGCATCACAACAGTCGATTTGGCACTACTTCGAGAGATGGGTTACATGAATGTCTGGACTCTCTCAGAGAAACAAAAGGTTATCTTAGCTTTGCTCGCGGAGAGGGCCGGACTCACACCCACAGAGCTGCTCTCCCTCTTCAATCCGGGGTACAAGGATACTGGTAATGGCATCAGGGCACTCAATAACATACTCAAAAGGCTTCTAGCTAGAGGTCTTATTGAAAGACAAAAAATAGGCAAGGCGTACAAATATGTCGTACGTGGTGAGCTCCGATTTCTTTTTGAACAGACAATAGCAAATCCCATGCCGAATGGCAATATTTAAATATCCAAACAATATTATTTATAGGAGGCTGTCATGGAAGAAAGAGTGCGAAGCAGGGACTTAATAGGCAAGATTTTGGTTTCTGAGGAAACGGGACGAAAGTTTGGTGTAATTGGTGACATAGACTTTGTGGTAGATTCGGGAGAGTTGCTCAATCTTGTGCTGTCAGAAACGACAAGCCATTCGACAAAATTGAATCTACCTCAAGATGAGAAAAACAGATACCTTGTGCCATTCTCTGCTGTAAAATCAGTTGGCGATTTTGTGATCGTCTCTGAAAAGGATATATTATAGATACTCGAATTAAAAGCTCTGTTTACAATAGCTAATCATGATCTTCGACATCCCTTATACCATCTTCACACACCCTAAAGATAGTCTCTGATTCTGGTAGACAGGGAGAATCTATCAGCTTTGCGATCCTTTTGTCGCCTTTTGATTTTCTGAGATAGAGTCTGAACGTGGCTTGATGACCCAACACATGACCGCCAATTGGTGCCGTTGGGTCACCAAACAGCACATCTGGCCGAGCCATTACTTGATTGGTTACGTACACTGCCAGATTATGTACATCAGCCAGTCTTTGTAGTTTGTGCAAATGCCTGTTCAACTTTTGCTGTCTATCAGCGAGGGTTCCTCTGCCTGTGTAATCTGACCTGAAAGAGGATGTGAGTGAGTCTACAACGATGAGTTTGACATTGTGCTTTCTTATCGCATCATCAGCCTTCTCCACAAGCACTATCTGATGATCCGAATTGTATGCCCTTGCTACCAACACATTCTCCAAAGCCTTTGCTGGATCAAGACCAGCTGCCTTGGCTATCTGCTGCAATCTCTCGGGTCTGAACGTGCCCTCGGTATCAATGAATATGGCCTTACCATTCAAACCGCCCTTTTCAACCGGCAACTGAACATTGACTGCCAACTGAAGACCGAGTTGTGTTTTTGATGAGCCAAACGCACCGTGGGCCTCTGTTATGGCCTGTGTTTCAACGCCACCACCCAGTAGGGCATCGAGGGCTTTTGAACCAGTTGTGATTTTGCCTATTGTCTCTCTCTTTTTCAACACCTTTGATGCGGGCTCAAAGTCCATTTTCAGCTTTGACCGTGCTGCCGCAATCACCTTTGATGCCGTCTCCTCCCCAAGACCAACAGCTACCAGTTCTGCGATTGTTGCAGCAGCAATAGACATCAGATCCACAAAACCAGCATTCTTCAACTTTTCGGCATTTTTTGCCCCAACCCCAGGCAGCCTTTCAATCTCGAGTTCCTCAGGCATGTTTAGTTATTGCCAGCAAGTTTTAAATAATTCATTAGCAGCCTTTGACATTCAGTCTTTGTGTCCACTTCTTGAACATCGCTAACGATGAGCTCAAGTTTTCCTGTTAGATCATTCCTTTTTACCCTACCTTTCATCACAAACTCCTTACCCAATCCATCAAATGTGAAGTCTGGCAAGAGCTGTTCTACTGGACCAACAAGCTGTTCGGCTACCTTTCTGAAAAAGACAGCCCTTATAATCCCACTACCATCATCAACAATGCCCGACAGTACGAGCTGTCGGACAACCTCTGTCTGTCCGTGTTTAGGACATTGACCATCGCTCAATTTTGTCCCGCAAAGTCCGCAAACATGGAAGAAGGGATTTCTTGTGAACAACTGCATGATCCCTGCCTTTATTTCTGCAAAATCTCCTTCCTTAAGCTCTGAAATTTGCTTTCTCTCCGTTGGTAGAGCAATTTGGATCCCATTTTGCTCCTCTCCTCTCTCAATCCTACCGCGACCGAGCCTCAACTCGATGCCCTGTTTACCTTTTTTACAGTAACCACCACTCAACCTTATCCAATCGCCTTTGATAAGACCCGTTCTGGTGAAAAGCTCGATCTCATTATCCCAGAGTGCTAACGTGATGATACCACTACCATCTCCCAGTATGAGATTTAGAACTCTGTATCTTTTACCAGCTTTTTCTATGTCCCTAGGTCCTGTTATGTCAAGAATTTTTGCCGTGAGGTCGACTGACTGCAAGTCCTCGACAAGATTGGCAATTTTAAACTCTTTTTTACTAATCAGATTCAGTCCATACTCGAGCGCGACGAGATGGGCAGCCCCCTCCTTTGATATCAGGCCAGACAACTCATCCTGTTTTGCCTCGATTGCCTCCAAAATCTTCTGTTCCGGTTGGCCTGTCTTTTCACAAATCATTCTAACCAACTCTTCAAGTTCGGGCATGGTTTGAATTGTATCCAAAAAATAAATTCTTAAGGTCGAATGTGGGAAAAGTGTGGGAAAAGTTTAAATAGCCTACTATCAATTCATCTGAAATGGAAAACACAAAAAAACCCCGAATTTACTTCAAAGGCAGGATAGAGTTACACGATCCTTTCTTTCCCGAACCTCTGGTGATCAGTAAGGGGTGCAGTTATTATTTGGACATGCTCGAGGCATGGTCTTATCCATTAGAGTGTGGTATAAGCTGTTATATGGAGGGTAAGCTCTTAGTAAGAAGCAATCCACACACCCTTGAGATAGACTTCTGCTACAGAGGAGAAAGCCTTAGAGATGCCGTCCTCAAGGCCAAAAAGAAGGTCAATGATTTGATAAAATAGCTTTTATTTCTTTTTAGCAATCCTATTAATGGTAAGGGATGAGCGAATTCTCATATTGTGCATAGACAGGGATGACGATTTGAGCAGAAAGACGGGCATGAAGGGGCCTGTGATTGGTGAGCGGGCTGTATTAAAGGCAGCCAACAGGCTCGGGCTGGCAGACCCTGAGGATTCTGATTTCAATGCTGTGTTTCAGGCTCTCAAAGTGTTCAACGAGTTGGCTAACAAAAAGGAGATAGCCTTACTGACAGGGCACAGATCGGGTGGCATAAAAGCTGACCAAATGATAGCCACTCAATTGGACAGTTTATTAAAAAGATGGCCGGCTAGCCAAGCTATTCTGATAACGGATGGTGCTGATGATGAACGGGTACTTCCCATCATCCAATCGAGACTACCCATCATGTCAGTGAGCAGGGTTGTTGTCAAACAATCAGATCGTCTTGAGTCAGCGTATTTCAAAATCAAGGATTTCCTAAAGGACACTTTAGAGGATCCAAAGATGGCAAGGCTAGTGTTGGGTTTGCCTGCCATAATCTTGCTACTCTTAGCCATATTTGGTATTGAGGGTGGCCGTGTCATTCTTGGGGTGATAGGTGTGTATCTTTTGATCAAAGGTTTTAAACTAGAATTCTATGTTGGTCGGGTTTGGGATGAGTTTAGAACAGCTGTGATGATAAGGAAGGGAGCTCTTTTTTCTTACATCCTCGGTGGCTCGATTCTCGTTGTGGGCACATATCATGCAAGTCAGACAGTATCAACTCTCACTTTGAGCTGGATCGAATTGATGGCTGTGTTCATTCAGAATTCCATATTCGTGTACTGGCTAGCCTGGACAGTCGCCTGGATAGGCCGAACCATCAGCCTCAAAAAGTCCAAAAGAAAACTGTTATCTACAGTACTGATGAGCCTTGCAATATCCTTTGTGCTGTACGCTGCAGCCGAGTTTATCCTCACATCCACCTTCACTGAACTATTTCTCTACACTCTAATTTCAGGCTTTGTATCCGCAGGTCTGGCCCTGGTCTTAGAATTTAAGTGATTTTGAGAAATATATTTAACAAAATAATTTTTAAAAAAAATCTTATTAAAAAT
>FWWL01002285.1_pt1 | contig 40739 bp, 26 predicted proteins | sample 2228331 | NCBI WGS metagenome assembly FWWL01 (sample SAMEA103939775, study PRJEB20133) | metagenome
GTACTTTCCCCCCTAAGATTACCCCCTGTTTTTTTTTAGAAAAGTGCCTTAGGCACCTTAAGCACATTTTTTGAATTAGTAACCTATTTATAGTAACTTTCTCTCCACCCACACTTTAGCTGTCTGAAGGTAGGCTAGAAAATATTAAAAATACACTTTCAGTTGTTCTTAATAAATTTTCTATTCCAAGGGTAAGGATTTTTAAGTGTATACCATCATTTCGGAATTAACTTTTTAGGAACTATTTACAATTTTTTTAATTAGTATTTGATAAATTTTTAAGTTACACATTTATCCTTTTGTATGAGATTAACTCTTATGAAAAAAGTTTTTGCCAAATTTGACTTCAATCAGTTTATAGAAAACTATAAAGTGATTATTTTTCTAGTAGCTCTACTGATTTCCGGAGTGTTCATCCACGTTTTGTCACCAGTCGTAAACGATGTGCCGGAGATAAATACTATTAAAGAGTTGAATTACATTATAAGTTTTCTACTAGAAGAGCACAAGTTAAGCATAATTTATCTTGAGACAAAATATAGAGATTACTTGACAGAAGACTCAAAACTATATATCCTACAAAAGACTGATGAAAAATATTTACAAGAACTTGAATATTTCCATTCTCTAGCTAACTTGTACATTAAAAGAAACAAAACAATCATAGAGCAATACTCGTTAAAAGAAAAACTTTCCGACTTAGAAGAAATCAGATCGTTAATAAAAGGCAAAAAATTGAATATCACAGATGTTAGCAAATATTACATTAATCTACTTTACGAAAAAGATAAAGGTTTCTTAGATCTGCTCTACAACTACTCCTCAGAAAAGATAAAAGGAAAATCATATAATAAAATTTTCGATATTGTCTCGTTAAGTTATGCTCTAGTTTACTTAACTATGATAAGAGATTATGGATATATAGGATTGAGATACGACTACTTCAAAAATGATTCTTATAATGTTGTATACTTACTTTCATTGATAAAATCATTTAATAACAGCTTAGAACTCAAGGACAAAGTTTTTAAACAGAAACTTTCTAAAATTTTGGAAACTGAGCAATTTGAAAAGTTAGAATACTTTTTCGAGTTAATTGGCAAAGGAAATACTTCTTACGATTACTATGAGTTTTTCAGAGTATGCTCAGAAGTTTCCAAAATCTTATCAAAGTTTCTAGAATTAGAATTCAAAGAAACCGTAGACTATGCTTATTCAGATTTTTCATCTAGCCTGATTAGATATGTTATTTTAGTAATATTACTTACATTATTGATGATATCACCACCTTTATTGATCTTTAGAATCCAGAAAAAGAATGTCTATAATGTCGAAAAATCGCTCAACAACTTCTTAGAATCTATAGAAGATATCTTTTCAGGCAGAAACATAAAAGATGAAGTAGAGATCTACGGATCAGCAGAACTAAAGGAAAAGCTACTAAAATACTACAATATCATGAAGCACAAAGCTCTAGAAAACATGAGATTAATCAGTGATATACAAAAAGAGCTAGATATTGCCAGTAAGATACAAAAAAATATAATGCAAAATAGAGTAATAAGATGGAGAGATTTCATAATTACAGGGTACTCGCAACCTTTAGGTAAGGTTGGAGGTGATTTCTTTGATATAATAAACATCAACGATGAAAAATTGTTATTTTACATAGCAGATGTTTCGGGACATGGTATTCCCGCAGCATTTATAACAAATATGCTCAAGATGTCCATAATCGATATTATTTACGAAGAAAAGGAACCGCACAGAATTCTAGAAGAATTAAATAAAAGAATTTCAATAGTAAATTCTGATAACTCTGATATAATGCACTACTTAACAATATTCCTAGGCATTATAGAAAGTGACAAGAAAAGTAACTTTATAATGTCTACCACTGAAAATGCTTTCTTAAGCTATTCTGTAGGAGGACATAGCTTACCGTTATTTTATTCTTTTTCTAAAAAACAATTCGTAGATATTCCAAACACAAAAGGCTCTGTTATAGGTTTTATGGACCCAGATATATACTCCGCAACTAAAGAAAGTACTAAAATAGAAGAAGGGGATATATTAGTTCTTTACACAGACGGTATTACAGAAAGAAGAAACCCCAAGGGAGAAGAATTCGGTTTAGAAAGACTAAAAAATGTCATCTCCAAAGCAATCAGAATGAAACTTAGCAATAAAAAATTACTCAGTTATATATTGATAGAGATAGAAAAATTTTCTGATAAAACACCTCCAAAAGACGACTATACTATATTGATTATCGAAAAACCTACAAAAACACAATCAGTTCTATCTTCACTCCCTGAATAATAAATACTTTTGATTAAATTTTAGTCAGAAAACCTTTGTTATGCCTAAATTTTAGGCATAAATTCTACAATCTAACTTCTAGTTAAGTATATTTTTAATTTTGGTATATTTTTTGCTTACAATTATAATTTGAAAAACTATCAGAAGGAGGATGTATGTTTAAAAGCGCTAAAGAAGCAGTAGAGTTTATCAAATCTCAGAATATCGAGATAATCGATCTGAGGTTTATGGATTTTCCCGGACTTTGGCAGCACTTTTCGGTGCCAGCTAAAGTATTTTACGAAGAAGACCCTTTTGTAGAGGGTTTAGGATTTGATGGATCCTCGATAAGAGGATGGAAAAGCATCAACGAAAGCGACATGTTACTCGTTCCAGACTATACAACTGCGTTTCTTGATCCATTTACCGAACATAAAACTTTAGTTTTCATATGCGATATAAAAGATCCAATTACAGGTAAAGATTATGATAGAGATCCCAGACATATAGCTAAAAAGGCCGAAGCATATCTCAAAGCTACTGGTATAGGAGATGTTAGTTATTTTGGCTCAGAGCTTGAGTTTTTCGTATTTGATAAAGCCTACTTCCATCAAGACTCTCACTCAGGATACTATTTTATAGATTCTGATGAAGCTGTCTGGAACAGTGGTAATGAACTGAATCTAGATGGCACCTTTAACAAAGGTTACAAGATAAGACACAAGGAAGGTTACTTTCCAGTACCACCACACGATTCATTACAAGATTTAAGGTCTGAAGCTATTATTCATTTACAAAACATTGGTATAGAAATCGAAACTCATCATCACGAGGTTGCCACTGCAGGTCAAGGAGAAATAGATTTCAAGTTTGACACCCTGACAAGAACTGCCGATAACGTCTTGAAGGTAAAGTATGTATTAAAAAACACTGCCTGGAGGCGAGGTAAAACTGTTACATTTATGCCAAAACCTATCTTTGGTGATAACGGTACAGGCATGCATACACATCAAAGTATATGGAAGGGCGGTAAAAACTTATTCGCTGGTGACAAATATGCTGGTCTCTCACAAGAAGCTCTATGGTATATTGGTGGCCTACTAAAACACGCGAAAGCTCTTGCTGCGTTTACCAATCCATCTACCAACTCATACAAGAGATTAGTGCCCGGATTTGAAGCCCCAATTAATCTTGCATACTCCGCTAGAAACAGAAGTGCAGCTATAAGGATACCTGTTTACAGTGGAAGCCCAAAAGCTAAAAGACTTGAATACAGGCCTGCTGATGCTACCGCTAACCCATACTTAGCCTTTTCGGCGATGTTGATGGCGGGTATAGACGGTATAAAAAACAGAATAGACCCAGGAGAGCCTGTCGACAAGAACATCTACGATCTCCCACCAGAAGAAAAGGCAAAGATACCTCAATTCCCAGGTTCTCTAGAAGAAGCATTGAAAGCATTAGCTGAGGACCATGAATTTTTACTCCAAGGAGACGTATTCACTAAGGATGTTATAGAAACATGGATTGAGTATAAGATGGAAGCTGAAGTTAAAGCTATCGCACAAAGACCACACCCCTACGAATTCTTCTTATACTTTGATGTCTAAATGTCAACAAAGAGGGGGTAACCCCTCTCTTCCTGAAGATATGTCCTCTAAAATTCAAATCTTTTGTAACTATTTCTTAAATGGTGTAATGCTAGCCTAGTGGTTTTGTGTGGACAGAGGTTTCTATTTAAGGATTTTTCTTAGTACCTATCTAGGGTAATTTCCCGCCCAACCCGCTTTTTAGTTACTCATAGGGAGTTTCGCCCCCTAAGATTACCCCCAAGTTTAAGAGTTTTTCTTCTTTGCGTTAGGTAACTTTTGTTTGCTTTTTAGCATACTATTTAGGGTTAATTCCCACCCACCCGCCCTTCAGTTACTTCTAGGGGGTTTCACCCCCTAAGTGTACCCCCATTTTAGTTAGGTAACTTTTGTTTGCTTTTTAGGATTCTATTTAGGGTAACTCCCCACCCACCCTTCAGTTATATACAGGGGGCCTTCGCCCCCTAGTGATACCCCCATTTTTTAAAGAAAGTGTCTTAGACACAGTGCCTAAGGCACCTGCCCTTTCTGATTTCTCCGCTAGAGAATTTTTTTCTTAAGTAGAAATTCTTGGATAAGCTCTACGCACATCCTTGAAATAGACAGTTGATATTCGTTAAAATTCGTGTTATATTATAACTAAGTTTTAACTATATGAGATTTTCTAGAGGTAAAGTTTATGAGGAAATCTATAGAGTTTATTCTTTCATCTAATATTTTCCTTTTACCTGAGGAGGTAGATGAAACAGTAAGGAAAATATATGAGATAACATCCAAATCAAAGGACTCGAAAGTAATCGGAGAAATCGAGTCACTTGCCAAAAAACTGAAAGATCCCAATTTTTTCCAGAAATTCTTTACTTTAATGACAGGTCTAAAATTCAACCCAAACACAGCAAGAGATATATGGTACGAATTACAAAAACATTACAGGCATATGTGCCAAAAAATAGGTAGGGATATCCATATAAGTACAGCAATAGCAGATTACTTTTTACAGGTAAAAAGGTCTTTACAAAATCCAGCTGTCATAGATCTAATAATCCTAGAAGAGTCGAAAAACAGAACATTACAAGATCTCTTAACCGGGTTTCTTAAAGGATATCTCTTCGAGAAATTTGTAAGTAAAGAAATAAACAGGTCTATAAGGCATAAACATTTTTTCTCGATAGTGATGCTAAAGTTAAACGGGCTTAATTATTCTTCTCTGACATCAGAAATGCCTATTGTGCTCAAAATTATACTTGACGTGGCTAAAACAATAGAAAAATTAAAAAGATCTGAAGATATTGCATTTAGGTTTAGTATTGACAAATTTGGCCTAATTCTTCCACATACTGACAAAAAGGGATCTATAATATTCGCAAACAGATTGCTTTCCTCGATAAATAACGAGATAATAAATACAGAATTATTATTTGGACTTACTTTAAATGCGGGAGCACAAACATTTCCAGAAGATGGAGAAGACGCAAAAACTCTTATATCAAAAGTTGAAAAATGTCTATATAAGTCTAGAATAGAAGGACCAAACAGAATAGTATACTCTTTATAGCAAGTATAACCACCTTCTAAGTAAGCTTAATTTTTGTTGAAAATAGATATTTATTTGAAAAGGATTCTTAACTTTTTGAAGTAAGATATTCTTTTCTGACGTTTCCAGCTGTGATGAGTCTAACTACCAACTCAGATAATTTCTCCGGAACTTCAACAGGTGTCATATGCCCAGAACCTTTTATTAGGTAAATCGGACTATTAAAAACAAAAGAGAATTTGTAAGCTACTCGCAAATCAACTAAACGATCATTGTCAGAATGTATTATATCAACCTCAGGAATCCTAGCTCTGTCTATACTTTCTACAAAATCATCAAAGATATTAGCAGTTATCCTCAAAGCCACAATTTTGTTAGATATACTCTCAAAATGAGTAGCTACATACGGAGCCATGTATTTTTTTATATTATCCTTAACACTCTGAGGAAAAGGCATCAAAAACAAAAAATGCTTAGAAAAATAATCTATAAACATAGGTAACATAAAAAAACCAATCAAAGTCCTGACTACTTGAGAAACAGCTATCTTCAGAATTAAGTTTAAAGTTCTCCAAAATTCAACACTTCCTATCGCATTAACGAGTATTACTCTTACAATAGTATTTTTCGATAATCGATTTACACTTTCAGCTAAGAAAAGAGAAATCTTACCCCCCATTGAGTGACCTACTATAGTGATATTTCTAATTCCTAAACCAAAAATAAACCTTCTTAATATGTAAACCTGTTCATTTGTCGAAAATGAAAGTTTGAGACTTCTCGAACTATTACCATGCCCCAGAAGATCAACAATTATAAACCTATACTTTTTAATATTAATACCTGATTTAAAAATCCCGTAAATTACAGGTATCCAAATCTCCTTAGAATTCAACCAACCATGGATAAACAATATCACATTATTACCATGACCGATATCATAGTAAGAGATAAAAATACTATCATCTATGCTAAAAATTCTCTCCTCGAACTGTATGTCAAAATTTTCCTTTTTCATATATTATACTCTAACGAAAGTACCTAGTTTTTCACCCAAAAGTATCCTCTTTATACCATCCTTTTCCATCAAATCAAAAACTATTATTGGTATTTCACTTTCTATGCTCAAACTGAAAGCAGTAAGGTCCATAACCTTTATATTTCTTGCCAACACCTCATTACCGGATATCTCTTCAAACTTAACAGCATCTTTGTATCTTTTTGGATCTTTATCATATATTCCATCAACTTTAGTTCCTTTTAACACAACATCTGCATCTATCTCAGCAGCTCTTAAAACAGCAAGAGTATCCGTAGAGAAAAACGGATTCCCAGTCCCACCAGCAAAAAACACAATATACCCATCTTCTAAATATTTCAAAGCCTTTTCAACAGAATATTTCTCTGCAACACCTTCAACAGGAATCGAAGACAATACCACAGAGTTAATACCAGTATTAACTATTGCATCGGAAACAGCTATACAATTCAGAATAGTCGATATCATTCCTAATCTATCACTATTAACCCTTTTCACTCCTCGCTTAGCAATAACATTACCTCTAACGATATTACCACCACCAATAACAACACTTATCTGAGTCCCAGTCTCATGAGCAGAAATAATTTGCCTAGAAATAAAGGAAATCATATCATTATCTATCCCGAAACCCCTTTCACCTGCAAGAACTTCCCCACTAATCTTAATTACAATTCTCTTAAATTTACTCATGCTTGTAATTATACCTGATATATCTATACTCTTTCAAAAATTCAAGTAGACAAACAAATTAACAATCCTATTAACATATAACAAGTCTTAACACTCACTAAAGCTATTAAAAAAACAAAATAACTAACACTTTTAGTGTTTCTTTCGACCCCATAATACAGCTTTCATCATTTATAATCTAAAATTTTGTATGATACTACATATCTCCTTAACAGCTTATCATATTCTTTATCAGAAATTTCTATTTAACAAAAATTTTTCCTTTTATGAGTTATCATAAAAAGAGTCCGAGAATAAAAAAGAAAAACTTCTCTATTAGAGTATGGACAAATAGTGAGAGTATTTTTAGAGGGGCGCCTAGGGCATTTGTATCTAAGACACTTCCGTTTTAAAAATTAGCAACTTAACCAGGGTAACTTCTCAACCAATCTTCCATTGGTTATCTATAAGAGGATTTGCCCCCCTGTGTATTTTTCTATCTTAAGAAGGTAAAAAACTACAAGACATCATAAGCATACTTTTTATCTTACTATCTCTATCGAAATTTTTTTATTAGAAGCGTAGTGATTTTCTAAACAAGCTTCTTATGACAAAAACACGCTGCAAATCGCAAACGAAAACTCACATCATCTATTATTTTCCAGCGCAAAACTTCCCAAATTTAATTTATAACATATTCTGTTTCTGAATCGAAGAGGATAAGTTTCTCCAAATCTACAACAACATCCCTCTTTTCTCCAAGCTTTACTCTTATGAACGGATCAAATCTAGCAATGAATGGATGCTTCTCCGTAGCAAAGTAGACATACTGTTCAGCTCCAAGTACTTCAGTTATCTCAACATTAGCTGAAATAATGTTCTCATTAACAGTACCTGTGTAACTCTCTCTATCGTATAAGAATTCAGGTCTTACGCCAAGAATAACTTTTCTACCTGCGTAATCTTGAATACTCTTGAATCTACCTTTTGGTAACAATATCCTAAAAGACCCTTCATTCAAATAGAAATTATCACCTGACTGTTCAACCATTACTTCTAAGAAGTTCATTGGCGGGCTACCGATAAACCCAGCAACAAATTTATTTACAGGAGAAGAATAAACTTCGAGCGGACTACCTACTTGTTGTATTTTACCATCTTTCATGACAACTATTCTAGTACCGAGGGTCATAGCTTCTACTTGGTCGTGGGTAACATAAACTGTCGTAACGCCTAATCTAGCATGAAGCTTGCTTATTTCTGCTCTCATTTGTACTCTAAGTTTCGCATCTAAGTTAGACAAAGGTTCATCGAATAAGAAAACTTTTGGTTTTCTTACTATAGCTCTTCCTAAAGCAACTCTTTGTCTCTGGCCACCTGAAAGCTGTTTAGGTTTTCTATCGAGTAATGCTTGTAGTCCAAGTATTTCAGCTGCTTCTTTTACTCTCGCGTCAATCTCTTCCTGTGGTACTTTTCTTAGCTTCAAGCCAAAAGCCATATTTTTATACACACTCATATGGGGATATAGAGCATAGTTTTGGAAAACCATTGCTATATCTCTATCCTTAGGCGGGACATTGTTAACAAGGACATTATCAATCCAAAGTTCTCCTTCACTTATATCTTCAAGACCAGCTATCATTCTAAGAGTTGTTGTCTTACCACAACCAGATGGTCCAACTATAACTATGAATTCTCCATCATCGATCTCTAAGTTAAAATCATCAACAGCTCTGACATTATTCTCATATATCTTTGAGACATGTTTGAGTATGACTTTAGCCATAAAACCCCCCTTTATTTACTTGGAATATTATAAACAAGAGAAATAAGCTTGTAAAGAATATTTTTAAGTTCCTTTCTATGGACTACCATATCGATAAACCCGTGTTCCAAAACAAACTCAGACCTCTGAAAACCAGGTGGCAACTTTTCCCTTATAGTCTGTTCTATTACTCTCGGACCAGCAAAACCTATCAAAGCTTTAGGTTCAGCAATTATGATATCTCCCAACATGGCGAAACTAGCTGTGACACCACCAGTAGTAGGATCAGTAAGGACTGAAATATAAAAACCACCATTTTCCTGATATCTTCTTATGGCAGATGAAGTTTTTGCCATTTGCATGAGAGAAACTATACCCTCATGCATTCTCGCGCCTCCTGAAGCAGAAACTATAACTAAAGGCAACTTATGTTTCATAGAGTATTCTGTTATTCTAGTTACCTTTTCTCCTACTACACTTCCCATGCTACCGCCGAGAAAATTAAAATCCATAACCGCCAAACCCACTTTCAATCCAAAAATCTCACATACCCCGGTAACAACAGCATCATTTAACCCCACCTTTTCGATATTTTTTTTTATCTTATCTCTATAGCTCTCAACACCATCTGAAAATTCAAGTGGATCCCCAGCAATTATATCACCATACATTTCCTTAAAAGAATTTTTATCCGCAATTATATCTATTCTCTCTTTACTCCCAATTCTAAAATGGTAATCACAATGTATACAAACGTAATAATTTTCAACAAGATCAGAAGTATAAATCATTGCTTCGCATTCAGGGCATTTAGTCCAAATATCTTCTTTTTTTTCTGGCATATGTTACCCCTTTTGGTTACTTATCATAAGAATAGTTTGAATTATACTTCAAAAGCTCGTTGTAAACATAGTATCCAAAATACTCTAGCATAGTAGAAGTATCAAAAGTATCTATTACCTCAAATTCTTTAATTTGAGCAAGTTTGTTACTAAAAGATGTGTCTTCTCTTACTCTCCTATCGATAAGTTTAGCACATTCAGAATAGTTCCTTTCAAAAAATAGCTTTTTTTCTTCTTCATTTAAAAGTGAAACAAAACTCTCATACCTATATTCGTACCTGACAGCAGGTTCCATAGAAAGAAAAGGGAAAATATAAGGCAAAATCCCCAAGACTAAAACAAAAGCAATAAAAACACCTAAAAATATATAGTAACTTATTAAACCTTTATTCATAATATCACCCCTCTAAATTACTTCTTAGCACTTTTTATCTGAGAGATCCTCGACAAAGCATATTTATACTCGTTGGAATCTCTAAGTTCTTGAACTTCATCAACAAAACTGGTATAGTATTTATAAGCATTATCAGAATCACCTTTCCTATCATATGCTAGAGCAACAAAAAAGTTCATATACTTATCGCCTCTTCTTAATCCTTCACTAGCATACCTTAACAATTCACTAATATTGCTTGGTTCTAAAGAAAGATAGTAATTTACAACAGTTCTGTAAAAATTCATATCTTTGTTTTCCTTCAACTCTATATACTTTCTAAAGTGTTCTTTTACTCTAACCAAAGCATTTGGATCGAAAAATCTATTCCTCTCAAAATAAGCATTAGCTAACTGTAAGTAAAGATTAGCTTTTTCTTCTTTACTCTTAACAGAATTTAACGAGTTCTCTAATTGTATTATAGACAGTTTAGAAACCCTTCTCATAGATTCAATTACACTTTTAAACCTACCTATTCTTTGATATTCCTGTATCTTATTCAAATCTCCCTTAACCTCTCTAAACTTTTTCAGATAAGAAATGTTTTTACCAGCTAAAGAAATGTAAAACTCAGCCTCACTAAGAAGTTTCTGCTCTTCTTCAGGAGATGCGAATAGGTTCGCATACTCCAGTGTAAGTCCAACTATACCCTCAAAAACATAAAAAGCAAACATGTCCTTTATAGCGGCTTCTTTCAAAAGCTTCAAAGCATTACTGAAATTGATTTTAGATTGCTCTATATTATTTTCACTCAAATTCTCTTTGGCAAACCTATAGTATATCATAGCAGAGTTAAAGTATATAGGCGCCATATCGTGGCCATATTTTATAGCATTTTCTAAGTAGTTTGAGTAAATATTACTATACTCAGAAATCCTAGAAAGAAATTCATCCCTATAAGGTTGTTCTATCTTATTAAAATTTGCCTTATATTCTATAAACTTGTTAAAGTAATAAGATCCTAATGTAAAGTTATAACTCGTAGCTATTTCTCTAGTCAAGTAATCCCACCAAACAGACAAAGGAGTTTCTTCCCATCTTTTTTTGTAAAAAGCATGATAATCCAAAGTATCCAAACCACTAGGATGCTCATAATCCCTTACAAAAACTACCCTATCACCCCTAACCGATATATAACCCTCCCTCTGAAGAGAAGTTATAACTTGCCTGAATACATCCTCGAATATAGTGCTTGCTCTAGCCTTGACAAAAGATGCTAAATTAGCAAAAGTATTCACATCAACAATAATCTCAGATTTAGAAGCGTTCTCGTATATAATACTCTTTACAATCTCGTTGAATAATAGCTTACCATCTCTGCCACCTGTATACACAAAAGGTTTAGAAGCATTAGCAAAAACCTTATTCGACACAATTCTTAAGTAACCTTCATATTCCATTATTCTCGCGACCTCAAAAACTTTCTGAGCATCTATAGATGGAATTAGAATCTTTCTATACTCTTCCTTAATGAAAGAAATAGGTAAACTCTTGTATTCTTTAAGCTTATCAACTATAAAATATCTTGCTTCGTTGACTCTGTGCATCATCCCATACTGCTTGAAATAATAATCACCATACTTCCAAAGTTCCTTACCTGTCCATGTCATGTAAATATTCTTTTTCCCAAGTTGTCCCTTAAACTCGTAAGGAATAAAGCTAGGTTCACCTTTTGTGCCCAGTTCAGATATATAGAAAGGCTCTTTACCATTTACAATATTATAATCAACTACATCAAACCTAGGTTGAATAATGGCCGGGTTTATATACCTAAGATCTCCATATATTCTCTTAAACACATTTCCCTTTTGATCATAAGCTACTACATCGGGCCTTTTAAACTCAACCATCTGGAAATAGGCTATACCAAAAACTTGATTATCCCCTCCTTCCGTCATGAGCACAGTATTAGTGGTAACAGACTTCATCAAATTGAGACAATAATCATGGTTTAACCAATCCTTAGAGTTATCGTTGTACTTATAGTTCTGAAAATAAGTCAAAATAACTAAAATAAAAAATAGGATACCTAACGAAACGTCGGTTACATACCTTTTAAACATATCAAAACCCCTTACTACACTACCAAAGTGAATTTTCAAATTATATTCGTCTAAAAACTCGAATTACAAATAAAAATCCAATTGTATAATAATCCACTATAACTTAAAAATATCTACAAAACAAAACCTTTATAAAAACTCTAATATCGCAAATAACTCCATACCCATCACAAACTATCACTAAAACACTCACCGCACAAAGTTGTAACAAATAACTATTTTTAAATATCATGATTTATATTATGATGAGAAAAACAGCTTGCTTACTAATATTTATGTTTATTTCACTTATCACAGTAAACACCTATCCCCAAGAAACACACAAAGCACCTGAAAATTCCAATAGTATCAGAGAAGAACCACATATAAGAATACTACTTCAGAAATTATCTCTTTCCGAAAAACAAAAGAAAATGATAAAAAAACATTTTCAAGAAATAGAAAAAGAAATCATACCTCTAAAAAATATGATAGACGAATTAAGATATCAGAACATCCTCATATTGAAAGAACCTCAGTTAGACACAAAAAAGCTAGAAGAAAATAACAAAAAAATATCAGAACTCATGAGAGAAATCTACCTAAAAAGACAAAGTTGTTTTACAAAAATTCTATGCATACTAGATGAAAACCAAATGAAGACTTTAGCTTCAGAAATTGAAAAATTACACATGAAACACATGAAAAGAATGCATATGAAAATGATGAAACCAGAAGAAAACAAATCCGAATAACAGGAATTTCTATTTAACGAAAATTTTCCCTTACTAAAAAATTAGGGTGTGCTTAAAGCACTGTGCCTAAGGGTGCCTAAGGCACTTTTCTAAAATGGGGGTAATCTTAGGGGGCCAAGCCCCCTAGAATCAAACTTAAGGGCGGGTGGGGTGGGAGTGCCTTAGGCACTTTCCTTAAAAAACGGGGGTATTCTTAGGGGGTGTTAACCCCCTAGAATCAAACTAAGGGGTGGGTTGAGTGGGAGTTACTATAAATAGGTTGCTAAAAGCAAACAAAAATTATCTAACTCAAAGAAGAAAGGCTCTTAAAATAAGCCTCTTAAAATCGGGGGTATTTCTAGGGGGCTCCGCCCCCTAGAAGTAACTAAGGGGCGGGTGGGCGAGTGCCTAAGGCACTTTTCTAAAAAGTGGGTATTCTTAGGGGGCGAAACCCCCTATAGAATCTCCTAGGGATGGGTGGGAATTACTCTAAATTAGGATGCTAAGAAAAATTCTTAAGTAGAAATTCCTGAACAAGCCAGCAAAAAAGTTGAAAATACAGTATAAATTAGTTACTATTTGTAAAGATAATTAATGAGTTATATTCTAATTGTAGAAAATAAAGAAAATGCAGCTTTTTTCTTAGAAAAAATCCTTAAAGCTATAGGTTTCGAAAACTTTGAAATTGTTTCAGAAAAAGAGGTAAGGGAAAACTTCAACATTGTTATAAACTCAAGTTTGATTATAACGAGAAATATAGACATACTTAATATCGATAAATCTTTATTTTTCTATCCTATAAGAATACCGATGTTATTCGTTTCAAACCTCCTGGAAGATAGTTTTGTCGAAAAAGTGTTGAGCAGAAAAAATAAAAACCCTCTTTCTTCCTATAAGATAAGGGATTTCAAAATACTTATTGAAAGTCTACTATACAAAGAAAATGACCTAGAAAAGATGAGTCTAGAAATGATATGCGGGGAAAAGGAAAAAAAAGTAGAAAAAATGGTTATCCAAGACGATATAACAAACATACAAGAAAAAGCTTTGGATTTTGTTTTAGGAAGTTTCGATAGGGAAAAAAATACAGATGTGATAGATAGAGACAAAATAATAATCTCATTGTCAGAGGTATTAGATAACGCAATTGAAGCAGTCATAGATATAGGGCAAACTAAAGCGAAAATAGAGTTAACAATAATATCTACTGATGAGGTATTTGCTTTTGGAGTTGAAGATATAGTAGGGACAGCGAGTATATATTCCATATCAAAATCACTATCAAGAGAATTATCCTCAATTTCAATAAATAAATATACAAATTCAACAGTGGAGATATCAGAAATAAGTTATCTAGCTTCTAGAGGCAGAGGGTATAATCTCATAAAAAAAACATCTGACAGAATAATAGTAATTATTCAACCAAAAATGTCTGTAAGAAAGTACAATACAGAGAGCCCGAAAACCTTAGTTTTCGTTATTTACTATAAGATGAAGAAAAAAGACACCTATGATGAAAGTGACAGATTGAACTGCGTTTTAGAATTTTGCTAGTTGTTTCGGAGAGGGAGGGATTCGAACCCCCGGTACCCTTTGAAGGGTACTGCAGTTTTCAAGACTGCTGCCTTCGTCCGCTCGGCCACCTCTCCATCAAAGACCTAATAAATTCTACTAATTTCTAATAGCTTCTTTTACGAAAACATATGATCCCCTAAAACCTGGTATTGCTCCCTTTACTAAAATTAAATTCTTCTCTTTATCAACACCAACAACCTCTAAGTTATGAATAGTAACTTTCTCACCACCCATTCTTCCTGCCATTTTCTTACCCTTCCAGACCTTAGCAGGAAAAGTGTGCTGACCTATAGAACCAGGTCTTCTATGGAAAACAGATTGGCCGTGAGAATCTGGAGCACCACTAAACCCCCATCTTTTCATGACACCTTGGAAACCTCTACCCTTAGAAAAGCCAACAACATCAACAAACTTAATCTGCTCAAAAAAAGAAACATCAAAAATATCACCCTTATTGTACTTTGAAACATCACTGACTCTAAATTCCTTAACTATAGCTGGCTTATAAATAACTTTATATTTATCTTTATTCGACTTATCTCTAACTTTCGACTTCTTAGAACCAAAACCTAACTGTACAGCATTATAACCATCTCTATCTTTTGTTCTAACATTTAAGACAGTACATGGTCCTAATTCTATAACAGACACAGGAGTAACAACATCATTCTGGAAAACCCGTGTCATTCCTACTTTTCTTCCTATTAATCCAAACCCCTTGAGTTTGCTACTCATAAGAGAAACCTCCAAAGAAAATAAAAGGGGAAACCCCCTGAAACTAATCCTGTTTTATCTCAACATCGACCGAAGGTAAAATCTCCAATCTAAGAAGTACATCTATTATTTCCTGAGAAGGTTCAAGAATGTCTATCAATCTTCTGTGCACTCTATAATCGAAATGCTCCCTGGAATCCTTATCTACGTGTGGAGATCTCAAAATAGTATATCTTCTTATTTTTGTCGGCAAAGGAATAGGACCCAAAACCTTAGCCCCAACATTTTTCAACATTGAGCATATATCTTTAGCAGTTTTATCGATTATTTCCGCATCGTAGGATTTTAACTTTACTCTTATTTTCGAAGGCATAAATCTTATCACCTGCAAATTACTCTATTATATCAGTGACTACACCAGCACCTACAGTCCTACCACCCTCTCTTATAGCAAACCTGAGACCTTTTTCCATAGCTACTGGATATATAAGTTCAACTTCAACATTAACATTATCACCAGGCATAACCATTTCACCAGGAATCTTAGTAACAGTTCCAGTAACATCTGCTGTTCTGAAGAAGAATTGAGGTCTATATCCAGCAAAAAACGGAGTATGTCTACCACCTTCTTCTTTCTTCAATATATATACTTCAGCCCTAAACTTCTTGTGTGGTGTAACAGAACCTGGTTTACAAACAACTTGACCTCTCCAAACTTCGTCCTTACCTATACCTCTTAGTAATAATCCTGCATTATCACCAGCGATAGCACTATCAAGCTCCTTTCTAAACATTTCAACAGATGTAACAACTGTCTTCCTAACTTCATAAGATAAACCAACTATTTCAACTTCTTCACCAGGTGTTATTTTACCTCTTTCTACTCTACCGGTGACAACAGTACCTCTACCAGATATAGAGAAGATGTCCTCTATTGGCATCAAGAATGGCTTATCAATTTCCCTAACTGGTTCTGGCACATAATTGTCTAAAGCCTCGATAAGATCAATGATTGGCTTACCATCAGTTTGAGGGTCTGGATTATTCATAGCCTTATAAGCAGAACCCCTTATAATTGGTACCTGATCCCCTGGATAACCATATTTCTTAAGCAATTCTCTCACATCTTCTTCCACAAGATCGATTATCTCTGGGTCATCAACCATATCAATCTTGTTAAGAAAAACGACTATATAAGGTACACCTACCTGTCTTGCCAGCAAAACATGTTCTCTTGTCTGGGGCATAACACCGTCATTTGCAGCAACAACAAGTATAGCGCCATCCATTTGAGCTGCACCAGTAACCATATTTTTGACATAGTCCGCATGCCCAGGACAATCAATATGAGCATAGTGTCTCTTATCACTTTCGTATTCAATGTGCTGAATCTGAATAGTTATACCTCTAGCCTTTTCCTCAGGAGCATTATCAATATCCTCATATTTTTTTTCTTTAGCATAACCTTTTTTGGCTAGAACTTTAGTTATAGCAGATGTTAAAGTTGTTTTACCATGGTCAACATGACCAATAGTACCAACATTCACATGAGGCTTTTTCCTCTCAAATTTTCCTTCCGCCATAAAAACCCCCTGAATCAATAATATTTTTAAAAAGTATTATAATAAGAAAGAGAAACTTTATACAAATTCAAAATCTTTATCTACGATAATCACTTTACCCAACAATACCCGCTAAGATTGTTGAGAAATTTTCAAATCCATCTTTTTAGAGTTAGAGAAATATATGACAAACACATTCGCAATTAAAATTTTCTGAAATGCTTAAGCAGTTTTTGATTCTTTTACCAATTTATAGTAACTTCCCGCCCACCCACTCCTTAGTTACTCATAGGGTGCTAAGCCCCCTAGTGATACCCCCATTATTTGAGGAAAGTGCCCTAGGCACCCCTATTCTCTAAGAGGGTAAACTTTCTCTTTGATGCGAATTATTACCCCTTCTTTAATCTAAGGAACTTTTTGTATGCTTTTTAGCAAGCCATCTAGAAGCAACTCCCGCCCACCCACCCTTTAGTTACATACAGGGGGCTTCCGCCCCCTAGTGTACCCCCTTGAATTAGAAAGTAACTTCCCGTCTGCCCTTACTTAGGTTACCTTAGGTGGTTTTGCTCTTTAGTATACCCCTTTTCAAATAGGGTAATCATTTTCTCCATCTTTAGCAACCTATTTAAGGTAAACTCCCCCCCCACCCCACCCAAACTGTTGTTCTAGATGGCGGAGCCCTCTAAGAGTACTCCCGTTCTTTGATAAATCAATTATATGGGGCTAAGCCACCTATTTTAAGAAAGTGTCTTAGATACCTTAGACACAAGCGCCTTAGGCGCCCCCATTATTTAAAGAAAGTGTCTTAGACACAAGTGCACTAGGCACTCGTTCTAATTGTTGTTCTAGGTAGTTCTACCCCCTAGAAATATCCCTTAACATCAAAAAAACTTTCACAATTCAATATCCTCTATAGGTATTACTAATCTAGTTTTGTCCGAAAATTTCTTTATCTCCTCAAGAGAATGAGCATCATTAACATGCCACTTACCTATTTCAATCCTTCTTAACTCTTTAAGATATCCACCTACCCCCATGAGCTGTCCTAGATCTCTTGCTATAGACCTTATGTATGTACCCCCAGAACATTTAACAAGTATCCTAGCACTAGTCCCATCCAGAGATATCAAATCAAGTTTATAGATAAAAACCTTGCGCGGTTTTAAACTACTCAAAGCCCGGTAATAATCTTTCTTAGCAATTTGATATGCTCTTCTACCCTGAATATGTACACTCGAATAAGCAGGTGGAATCTGAAATATTTCTCCTTCCATTTGCTTTAATAACCTATTCAAAACTTCCCTATCTACACTTTTTATATCAAACTTCTGGATAACTTCACCATAAATATCGTCTGTCACCCTTACCTCTCCAAACTCAATTAAACCTTCATAAGTTTTAGGCATCCCTTTTATCCATTCGAATAGTCCGGTAGCTTTACCAAGTAAAATTACAAGCAAACCACTTGCAAACTTATCTAGCGTCCCTCCATGACCAACCTTTCTTATACCGAATTCCTTAAAAGATCTTTTCACCAAAGAAACAACCCGAGAAGATAAAACACCAGAAGGTTTATCTACAAGAATTATGCCACTTAATTCCATGATAATAAATTCTGTGTTAAGACTCTATTTTCTGCCCTTCAGACTTTATCAAATCAAATTCTGTCATCATATCAGGTGTAAAAACTTTTAGCGAAACATCAAACTCCAAACCTAGGGAATGTTTATCGTTAAATTCCTTTACGATACTAGAAATTCTCTGCATAGGTACAGGTGCTGAAGCGGGAGGTATGTTCATTATAACAGTCAACTTTCTACCTTCATCTATTCTTGAGACCAAATCAACTAACCTTAGTGAATTATTTATCTCATCTACCAACTCTATCATAAGCTTTTGTAGCTTTTTACGGCCAAATTTCTTAAGAACTACATCATAGTTTTTAAACTCAACTACTCCTAGAGAAAGTGGAGTATGATACCTTTTACTTTCATAAAACTTAAGAGGTAATACCCTGTAAAATGTATCCTCGTCAAATTTAGCTACCCAATCTACATTGCCTACGTAATCTAGTATCAAAACATATAAAAATGTCCAAAGCGCTGAAAGCATATACGACAAGAATATAGAGATTATGAGAGTAAGTATAATCAAATTCGTTATAGAAGCTGATGATAGATCTGGATCTGGCACCGTAACTACATAGTAACCAATTGAATAAAGTATGATTAGTGCTAATAAAAACACATAAAGGAAATTAGGAATTATATCATGTATGTTAGACTCTTTATAAGAAATCATTTCTAGCTTATACTCAAGAAGCTTAAGATAAGAAGCTAGTATAGAAATAAAAACCGTAGCGATTAAATGCCCTAGAAATACACCCAGATTAAACTCAATTATACCCAAAAGCTCTATAGAAAAGTATATACCCAAAAAAACGACAAGACCAGATATAGCACCTGCGATAATCCTTGTAAGGCCTGGTGAAAAAACCGTAAGAAATCTTTCTTTATCAGCAAATGTCAGAGCATATACTGAAGTTCTCATACAAACCTCCCTGAATAAATTCACCGTTCACACAAGGAATTATCGACTATCTCAGAAAGTTTGTCAACAATTTTCAAAATAACCTCATACATCCAGAATAAAACTGTTCAAGCAACTCTCAACAGACCTAAATATTGTTCTATATGATTTCTCCTTCTAAGAGTACTCACTTTTTTTGAGAGGCTAGGCCTCTTTTCTTAAGAGAGTGTCCTAAACACCCCAGTTATTCTAAGAAAGTGTCTCAGACACCCGAGTTTCCCAATAGACTAATTTTCTTTAATTTTTATCAGCCCATTTAGAGTAATCCTGCCCATCTCTTCATTAAGTTAGCTAATAAGGAGTTTTACTTCCTATGTGTAGCCCCGTTTTAAGAAAAGTGCCTTAGGCACGAAGTTAAGCCTCTTTTCTTAATTCTAGGGGATTTCACCCCCTAAGTGTAACCCCGTTTTAAAATTAGGATAATATCCCTTACTCACCCCAAACTTACCCCAAAGTTAACAGTAAGAGGCTTCGCCCTCTATTCTAAGAAAGTGTCTTAGATACCCCCAGGTTTAAGATCCTTACTTTTTTGAGTTAGGTAACTTTTGTTTGCTTTTTAGCATACTATTTAGGGTACTTCCCGCCCACCCTCCCTAAGAGATTTTACAGGGGGTTCCACCCCCTAGTAATACCCCCATTATTTAAGGAAAGTGTCTTAGACACAAGTGCCTTAGGCACCCCCTAAGAATACCCCCGTTTTTTTAGAAAAGTGCCATAGGCACCCTTAGGCGCCACTTTTTATTTTCTTGAGGGGGATTTACCTTTCAAACTTTCCTTCTCCCCGTTAGAGAATTTTCTCTTAAGTAGAATTTCCTGCAACAAGATCTAGTAACATTGAAAAAGATTTTCCTATGTTACTATAATTTTTTGCTATGAAAATATGCGAACTTCTTAATCAAAAGGCAAAGAGTTTTTCATTTGAGTTTTTCCCACCCAAGGAAGAAAAAACTTTCAACGGCTTTCTAAAAAACCTTACCAACTTTGCTAATTTATCTCCAACATTTGTTTCAGTAACATACGGCGCAGGTGGAAGTACAAAAGATAAGACATTTAACCTAGTAAAATACATTCATGAAAATTTTTCGTTCCCTGTAATGGCACATTTGACTTGCCTGACACATACCTTTAATGAAATATCGAACATACTAAATGCCTATACCTCTATAGGCGTAGAAAACATATTAGCTCTACGTGGTGATGTACCAAAAGACAAACTAGGGAATTTCGATATCACAAAAGCAGACTTCAAAAATGCTTTAGAATTAACGCTTTTTATAACTAAAAACTATAACAGTGAAATATGTATAGCAACCGCAGTTTATCCAGAAGGACACCCCCAATTCAGGAATATAGACATAGAAATAGATTATCTAAGGTCTAAATTCGAAGCTGGTGCTAGTTTCGGCATTACACAGATGTTCTTCGACAACTCGTATTTCTACAACTTCATGGAGAAAATTCGCAAGAAAGGTATAAACAACATCATCATTCCGGGCATAATGCCTATAACAAATTACACACAAACAGCTAATTTTGCGAAATCCTGTGGAGCAGAAATACCTTCAAAAATTACAGAATTATTTGAAAAAATAAAAGGAAACGAAGAAGATACACTAAAGTTAGGAATAGAAATAGCACTATCACAAATCGAAAATCTCTTTTCAAATGGATTTCATCACATACATTTATATACGCTAAATAGATATAAACTAACAGAAGAAATCGTGGGAAATATCAAAACTCTAGTCTAGGAAATTTTCTCAAGTCAATAGGGTTCACAAACAACACACCTTCACCACCTAAGTACTTTACTTCCTGCCCCTCTACAAGAACGAGTGCTTTTTCTACATCTGCTAGCTTACCTAATGTAAAGGCTATCTGGTACAATGAACCAAGAGCTCCTTCAGCACCATATGGATTATAATTAATCTCCTGAGAGAGATTTAAAATAATCAAATTACCCTGAATTTTGTAGTCTATCAACTGAACATTTTTTGGAATAAGGTTAACATATCTATCATGAATACTAAGTTTCTTCAACTCCTCAAAAGCAACCCTAAAAATATCTCTATTCTTATCTGCTTTAATTCTATGCGAGACTTTCACAAGTTTTATATCACCATATGAACTAAATAAATAAATATCAAAAGTAAATTCTTTAACCTCTTCTTCTGAAATATTTTTATTTCTATCAGAAGCAAAATCATTAGAAAAGAAATTTGAAACACTAGAGTTTTTTTTATTAGAAAACACTTTCTCTTCTTTATAAAAAGCTTCTTCAGGTTGTTTTGTTAACATATCTTTTGGGACTGTAATGTCAATTTGACCAAACTTTTCATGAACAACACCTCTTGTAATTTTCAGAGAATACTCATTTAGATCTTTATAAACGGTATAACCTATCAACCCTAGTCCTACTAAAGACAAAACACCTAATATGAAAATCCCAAAAGGAAACTTACTTTTAATTTTTTTCTTAGACTTTTCTTTTCTTTTCTTCATGATATAATTATCTTGATATGTATAGAATTTTCAACTATAAGCTATGTATAAGGTAAAATACCCAACCTCTTAAACCGGAAACAATAACCTCTATTTTTCAAAAAAAATCCTTTACTGTTTCAGGAATTTATACTTAAGGATTTTTCTCAGCATCCATCTAGGGTAATTTCCCACACACCCGCCCTTTAGTTACTTTTAGGGGGCTTCGCCCCCTAGGATTACCCCCGTTTTTGAGAGGCTAAGCCTCTTCCCTCAATTATAGGGTTTGCCCCCTATTTTAAGAAAGTGTCTTAGACACCCCCGTTTTTTAAAGAAGGTGCCTAAGGCACCTTAGACACAAGTGCCCTAGGCACCCTTAGGCCAGCGTCTTGGCGCCCACCCTAATTGTTTTCTTAGAGGGACTTCATCCCTCTATAACTCCCTTTTAAAAGAAAAATTTTTTTAAAAGAAAAAATTTTTATTAATAGAAATTCCTGGATTGAATATATAATTTTATTGAAAATTCCTGTAGAATTGTTTAAAACTTACTTTAGTAGATTTTTAACAATTGGAGGTTTAAATGGATGGAATATATTTTTTCAGCCAATCTGGTTTTGATAAACAACCTAAAAACATGGAAAATATAGGCGTCAGAGGGGAAAGAATTACCGAGTTAGTAAACTTAAAACTACCTATACCTCCTGGTATTATTATTGATAGTGATATTCTTCATTCTCTAGGAGATAAGGAAATAAATTACATCATAGAGAAAATAAAAGATATTTCTCTTATAACCTCAAGGAAACTAGGTAATCCTGATTCACCTCTTTTCTTGAAACTCGTCATGAGTCCCGATCTTAAGCTTCTTAAATTTCCTGGAGTTAGGTTTATAGGGATGAACGACGATACATTCGAACTTCTTAAAGAAAAAGTGGATGAAAAGTTTGCTTATATAGCCTATTGTACTTTTCTGGAGGAAATGGTTAGAATCGGAGCTGAGTATAGACCGGAAGTTTTGTTTTCACTGCCACCAACTGATGATTTAAGAACTTTCACGGTAAGTGAACTGAAGGAGCGACTTAAGCATGACAAAAATGCTATCGAAACCAAAATACCTTCTGATCTTGAGGAAAGAATTGTTTATGTATTAAAACAGATTTCCGCTATTGCTTTACTGAATAAAGACATAAAGATGGGGTTACTAGTACAAGATATGGTTTTAGGTAACTACACACCTAATTCTTTCACTGGGTATTTCTATACAAGAAACATAGTAACCGGGCATCCGAACATATACGGAAAATTCTTTATTAGAGACTATTTCATAGAAGAAGATACCAGTTTGGGAGAAGATATACAAAACTTGGACAAAGAAACTCTAGATAACCTTACTTCTATAGCTAGAAAACTCGAAGAGAAGTATAAAGAAATAAGATACGTAATGGTGGTCAGGGAAAGTAATAATATATGGGTCATAGAGCAAGATACTGTTCAGAATAAATCATCTCAGTCTGAGATTAGGTTGTATCTTGACTTGCTGGAAAAAGGTATAATAGACGAAAAGTACATAATCAGCAAAGTAAATCCTGGTCACCTCGTTGAATTGTTACATAAAGTAATAGACATAGAATGGATAAAGAAAAATAAAATCAAATATGTATCAGGGGGTATAGCTGGGTCACCAGGTGTAGCCACAGGGAGAGTATTTTTCAGCACTGAGAAGTTGATGGAAGAGTATAACAAAGCGTTAAAACAAGGTCTAGATACTAGATTGATCCTCGTTATGCCAGCAACTTATGCAGAAGATGTCAAAGCTATAGAGGTAGGACAAGGGGTTTTAACAACTGAAGGTGGTTATGCTTCTCATGCACCAGTAGTTGCTAGGTCTCTTGGTAAAGTCAGTCTGGTTAACCCAAGGATAAAGTTAGGCAAAAATTATTTCGAATTAGATGGCATAAGAGTTAATGAAGGTGATTATATCACATTAGAAGTGCCTTTCTACGAAAGTCCTAAAATATATTTCGGTGAGGTTAAAGTAATATCACCAGATTTCGATAAAAACGGGCTTATCGATGTGTTGGAAATCGTAGATAAATATATATATCCAGACTTTGTAGTAAGAGCAAACGCTGACTTACCACGAGATGCTCAGGTTGCTAAAAAATTCGGAGCTAAAGGTATAGGTCTTGTGAGAACTGAGCACATGTTTTTCGACAAAGAAAGACTACCCCACTTCCAAGAGATGATAATAGCAGATACCCCAGAAAAAAGAAAAGAAATATTAAATAAACTAAAAGAATTCCAGAAAAAGGACTTCACAGATCTTTTCGTAGTTATGAGCGGTAATCCTGTCACAATAAGATTGCTGGATGCACCATTACACGAGTTCTTACCTCATAACGATGAAGAACTGGAAGAACTGTACGAGTTTCTTTCAAAAAAAGGGTATAACATTACCAAAAGAGATCTCTCGGAAATTTGTGCTCTTAGGAAAGAAATAAATCCAATGCTTGGTCATAGAGGAGTTAGATTAGCGATAACTTACCCTGAGATCTACGAAATGCAAACTTCTGCAATAGTAGAAGCCGCATGTGAAGTCAAAAAGGCAGGTTATGAGCCCATCCCAGAAATAATGATACCAGTTGTTATGAACTACAGAGAGCTGAATCTGATCATAAACGGTAAATATATGGAAGGAAGAAAAGTCGAAGGCATAAAAGAAATCTCGAAAAAAACCATGGAGTCTTATGGAATAAACCTAGATATAAAGTTTGGTTCCATGATAGAAATTCCATCAGCAGCTCTACACGCTGATAAAATAGCTATGTACAGTGAATTCGTAAGTTTTGGCACCAATGACCTAACACAAACTACTTATGGGTTATCTAGAGACGATATCTCCTCATTTTTACCAGATTATACTGAGATGGACATCTTTGCAGAAAATCCTTTCAAGGTTTTAGGTGAAGAAGTTGCAGAACTTATAACTATTGCGGTACAAAGAGGGAAAATGGTCAGACCAGACTTGAAAATTGGGCTCTGTGGTGAACATGGCGCGGATCCAAGAAATATAGGGTTTCTCAAAAAAATAGGTCTAGACTATGTATCAGTATCTCCTTATAACATACCACTAGCTAAACTTGCTATAGCAAAAATAAATATAACAAATGACTTATAGATTAAGGAAATATGAAAAATTCTATAAGAAATACTCTGCCAAAGTTTACTATAAGCAATACTCATGATAATAGCTACATTCTTAATCTAAACTTTTGGAACTCAAGCTTTAATAACACCGAGGCTATTTCAGAAATTGCTAAACCACTGGACATAAATACTACAGAAGCTACTATCTCTATATCTCCTGTTTACAAAGAAAATTATCTACCTGTAATAGTCAATATATCAAGTGAGAAAAGACTATCATGGATCAGAAATACAGATTTCTCTCAGGAAAACAATCATGTATCAAAAGAAAATTACAACCTCAAACAAATAAAGTTCCTGACACAAACTTTGATGTATTTGATAAAAAAATATTCAGAATACCCTTCTCAACACAAGATAAATTTCGATACTTCAATTCTTAATGTGTTTTTTTCCTTTCTTGAGGAGAAAAATCCCGTGGTCGCCTTCAAAAAATTTATAGAGTTCATAACAATGGGATGGAAAGAGAAATTTTCCTTGTCTTTTTTCGTCTTTAATAACTTTACGGTAAAAGTAGAGTCACTAGAAAGATACAAAGAAATTCTCTCAGAGGTAAAGATACTATTTAATTTACTAGCTAAAAAAGAAATAGTTCTGCTTATAAAAGGCAGAGATGATACTCTAATCTTGCCATTCCTTCGAAAAATTACTACGAAAAGAAATGTTGGGATCTTTAACAACTCTAGTTTTCTCATACCTCTCAATAAAATAAGTATTTTTGATGCTGTGATAATATATAGTATTTCTTCCAAGTTCACTCTTAAAGGTAACCTAGCTATAGGCAAAATAAGTAAAAACAAACTAAACACGATGAACCTTGCTCTCAAAGGTTTTAACTTTAACTCTTTTCTTAAGCGTATATGCGTTTCAGTTAGTGATATACTTATTTAGGACAACTCCCACCCAACCCACCCTTTAGTTTGATTCTAGGGGGTTAACACCCCCTAAGCATACCCCCGTTTTAGTTAGTTAACTCCTCTCGTTTGCTTTTTAGGATTCTATTTATGGCAACTCCCACCCAACCCACCCTTCAGCTACATACAGGGGGCTTCCGCCCCCTAGTAATACCCCCTGTTTTTTGAAGAAAGCGCCCTAGGTACCCTTAGGCGCCCGCCCTAAAAAATTTCGCAATTTGCTAAGCTCTCTATCAATACCCCCTTGAATTAGAGTTTTCTGACGGCATTCACAAATGATTCTCCCTTTTAAGAGTATACACTTTTCCAAAAAGTGAGTGGTTATTTTCTACCAAAAAAGTTGTTAGATGTCAGAAATTTCTATTTTAGAATTTTTAGACTCGCTAAAGTGAGCAACCCCTGCCTATCCACCCTGAGGCTAGGTAGGCTAAGCCTCCTCTCTTAATTGTAGGGGTAGTCAACACCTATTTTAAGAAAGTGTCTTAGACACAAGTGCTTTAGGCACCTTAGGCACAGTGCTTTAAGCACTTAGACACGAGGCTAAGCCTCTTTTCTTAGAGGGACTTCGTCCCTCTATAACTCCCTTTTAAAAGGAAAAATTCCTGTTAAATAGAAATTCCTGGTTAGATGTATCTTTATTTGTTTTTATGGGTTTAAAATTCCTATAGTTAGATTATTTTCGGTAAAATACTTCTGTAGAACTTGTTTTATATCTTTTTCTGTTACCATTTCGATGTATGATAACAATTTCTGAAGATTTTTATAGGATCCTAGTACTACTTCCGCCCAACCTATGCTAGAAGCTATATCGTGATTTGTCTCCATATCGAAAACAAAATCAGCTTTTATCTTTTTCTTTGCCACCTTTATTTCGTCGTCTAATACCTTCTCACTTATCAACTTTCTTATTTGGCTTAACATTTCTTCTTTTAGGGCACTTATGTTAACCCCATCATTAGCTATAGATAAAAAATATGTTAAAAAAGGATATTTTCCTATCATTATACCCCCACTGACACTGGAAGCTAATCTTTTACTTACTACTAGCTCTTTATACATTCTGGAAGATGTACCTTCAGCGAGGATGTAAGATATTACATGTAAAGTTGCTACATCTCTAGGAGAAACATGATACGAAGGAGTCTTAAAACCTATCATGATAGCTTTAGTTTTATCGTCCTTTCTTTCTAGGACAAACTCGGTTTTTGTATTTTTGGTTTCCTTTACGTTTTCCACTTTTAATTCTTTCTGAGTTTTATTCTTCATATCTACCGAAAATAACTCGCTTACCCTTCTTTTTGTGTATTCTATATCTATATTCCCCGAAATCACTAAAACCGCATTCTTAGGTGAATAATACGTATTATAGAATTCAAGCATATCACTTACTGTTAGATTTCTTATATCATTTTCCCAACCTATTACAGGTCTTTTGTAATTTATAGTCTCGAAAGAGTTTTTCAAAAAATCTTCAAAAAGTTGGCCAATAGGATCATCTTCATATCTCATCCTTCTCTCTTCAAGAATCACCTTTTTTTCGCTATCAAATTCCTTCGGATCTATCTTGAGGAAAAACAGTATCTCTCTAAACATCCAAAGGATTTTATCGAGGTTCTCTGAATTGACATCAACATAATACATTGTATAATTGTGTGAAGTTGCAGCATTATCTGATCCTCCCATACTTTTAACTATTCTTGAAAATTCTCCTGGTTTAAGGTTTTCGGTACCCTTAAAAATCATGTGTTCAAGAAAGTGAGCAACACCTGATTTACCATCTACTTCATCCACAGCACCTACCCTAAACCATAGTTGAACTGAGACCACAGGTAAAACTTCTCTTTGTATTAGTATGACTCTCAAACCATTATCCAGACGAAATTCCTCAACATCAATATTCATAAAGCTATCTCCAAAAGATAAAAAAACTAGGAATAAAATCAGGAAAACGATATACGAAACGCTTACAGTTAGTTTTTTCATAGCAAATTAATATTACAAAAATGTATCTACAAATTTCTATTTTAAAGTTTCTAAATTCAGGAATTTCTACTTAAGAGTTTTTATTAGCATCCATCTAGGGTAATTTCCCACCCAACCCACCCCTTAGTTTGATTCTAGGGGGTTAACACCCCCTGAGAATACCCCCTTGAATTATAAAGTAACTTCCCGTCTACCCTTACTTAGGTTATCTATAGGTGGTTTTGCCCTTTAGTGTACCCCTTTTCAAATAGGTTAACCGTTTTCTCCACCTTTAGCAATCTATTTAGGGTAACTCCCACCCACCCTAAAAGATTTCATAGGGGGCTCCGCCCCCGAGGCTAAGCTTCTTCTCTTAATTGTAAGGGGTTTTGCCCCCTAGAGTAATACCCCCATTTTAGAAAAGTACCCTAGACACAGCTTCCTAGGCGCCCTTAGGGAACCAACCAACACAATTTTACCTTTTAGGAAGAAAAATTTTTGTTAAATAGAAATCTCTGTTTCTAAACTTGAGGCAAATAACATCAAAATCGACAAAAATACGTTATTCAAAAATCATTTCAAAAATCGATACTAAGCAAATCTTTTCCTATTCAAATACTCGAAAACTACAGGAATAATAAACAGCGTAAATACAGTACCCAAGAATAAACCTAAAGCTATAACAAATCCAAGGGGCTGAAAAAGCTCTGAACTAGCTCCTATACCAAGAGCCAGAGGTAAAGAACCAAAAACGGTAGTTAGCGTAGTCATCCATATAGGTCTAAACCTTAGTCTGGCACCTTCCAAAACAGCATCTCTAAGTTTATATCCCCTTTCAAGCAATTTGTTCATGAGATCAACCATAACTATACCATTGTTTACTATTACTCCCAGAAGCAATATCAAACCTACTCCGGAAACCAAATTCAAACTAAAATTGAAAATAAATAGGAATATTATTACCGAAAATATAGCATAAGGAACTGAAAAAATTATGATAAATGGGTCTTTAAAAGACTTAAATATTACCACCATAGTGGTATAAACGAGTACGAAAGCCAGCAAGAAAGCTAACACCAAATCTCTGAAGGTATTCTGTAATTCTTCAAATGTTCCTTTATAAGCTATCACTACGTCTGGTGGTATATAAACTTCCTTCTTTATAGTTTCTGCTAACTTCTCAACAACTTTGCTCTGAGAAGCACCAAAAGAAATAACAGAAAGTGAAATCACTCTATTGTTATTTTCACGCATTATCATCCTAGGTGAAAATACATTTGAAATAGAAACCAAATCAGCTAACGGAACAAGACCTGTTGTAGATGGAATATACTGAGCAAGAATATCATCTAGTTTTTTTCTTTGATCTTCCTTAAGCCGGAGTATTATTTCATACTGCTTACCTTCTTTTCTGTAAGATGATACATTTGCACCTAGAAATGAGGTCTTTATAGTGTTAGCTATCAATGAGCTTGAAATGCCGTAGAAAGAAAGTTTATTCCTATCAAATGTTATTCCGTATTCTAATACATTTTCATCAAACGAAGACCTTATCTCCTTGATTTCCGGGATTTTTTTGGATATTTCTTCTATTTGAGTGCTTATTTTCTCAAGAGCATCCAGATTGTCACTATATAACTTTATCTCTACAGAAGCACCTCCTCCAGAAAAAGTAGTAGTTCCCCCTACCAGCGAAACTTCCTTTCTACCAGGTATATTTTCTAAGAATTTCCGCAACTCGTTAGCAAACTCTTCAGAAGATATAGATCTTTGTTCTTTAGGTAAAAGTTTAATAGTAAAACTTGCTGTATTTTCACCACCTCTAGCACCACTACCTGCAAATATTCTACCAACTTGCGATCCTCTATTTATTAGATAAAAAAAGTATTTTACCTCTGGTCTACTAGATAGATATTCACTGACCTTTAGAGCATACTTTTCTGTCACCTCAGCAGAAGTTCTTGGAGGTAATCTCAAAGTAATACTAAGATCACCACTATCAGTACTCGGCAAGAATTCTTTCCCCAAATATACGAATGAGAATATACCAACTACAACAAAAATTATGGTGAAAACTAAAACAGTTTTCTTTATCGAGAGAACCTTCTGTAAGGACTTAACATAATATTTATCTCTGACATAATCAAACCACGTTGAAAAAGCAGAAATAAATTTATTTTTCTCTATTTTCTCATCTAACTTCTCAACTACACCCCAAGACCTAGATAACATAGGCGGAACAAGGAGTAACGCAACAAAGAAAGATGAAAAAACCGCAATAGATACCGTCAAAGAAAGATCTCTAAATATCTGAGCTTGTATACCACCAGAAAAAACTAAAGGAATAAACACAAAAATAGTTGTCAGAGTAGAAGCAAGTAAAGCACCAGATAACTCAGAAGCTCCTTCAAATGCCGCGTCTAGTAGCTTCTTACCTTCTCTGAGTTTTCTCAGAACATTCTCAATAACCACGATATTGTTATCAACTAGCAACCCAACACCCAGAGCCAAACCAGCTAAAGAAACAACATTCAATGAAATGTTGAAAAAATACATAAAAGAGAAAGTAACAAACAGTCCCATAGGAATAGCCAACATTATAGTTATAGTCTTTTTAACACTAACAAGTAGTAGAAAAACAATAACACCAGATAGAAGCAAACCATTCAACAAATTGTTCCTTACATTATTTATCGAATCGACTATGAATCTACCTTGATCATTTACTATGGTAAAGTTCAAATTAGGGAAAGACTCGGCTGCTCTTGCTATAGCTTTTCTGACTTTCTCCGATACATCTACAGTGCTAGCACCGGATTTCTTATTTACGGATATTACGACACCTCGTTCTCCATTGACCCTAACAATAGGAGCATCCTCTAAATCGGGCTTGAGAGACACATCAGCAATATCACCCAACTTTATGTTATATAGCCCCCTGTTGGCTACAACAACATTTCTTATATCATCAAGATCCCTAAATTCTCCAAGAAATCTAACGGAAATAGTTCTGTAAGACTCTAAAACCTCTCCAACCGAAAGGTCTTGATTCTCCGATACAATCGAATTGACTATAAGAGCTGGAGAAAGTCTGTATGAATATAGTCTGGAATTATCTAGCTCTAGATAGACTTTTTTCTCATAACCACCGTTTACCGACACACTAGCAACACCATCAATTTGATATAAAGACTTGGATACATTGTCTTCCAGAATTTCTTTCAAGGCAACCAGATCATCTATACCGGAAACACCAATGTCAACAACCGGTAAATTGCTAGGATCAAACTTAAAAATAGTTGGTTTACCAACTTCTGGTGGAAGGAGAGCAATAACAAAGTCGATCTTTTCTCTTATATCATTTGCAACAGAATCCACATCTGTGCCAAACTCAAACTGAATAACAAAAAAAACCCGACCACTAAAACATCTCGTTATCACATTCTTAACACCACTAATGGTCAAAAACTGCCCTTCCAAAAGCCTCGCAACATTTCTCTCTACTGTTTCAGGAGAAGCACCTCTGTAATCTATCGCAATAGCCAATGTAGGTAAATCTATCTCAGGTAGTAAATCAACAGGTAACTTAGTCAAAGCAACAAAACCAAAACTTATCACTGCAACTATCAACATAACAACAGCGGGTAAATTGCCTATAAGAGCCTTTATCAAATTGTTCATAAAACCTCTCCTTTTATCTGACTGAATGGTCAGTTTTAAAATATACAAATAACATCCTAAAAAGTCAAAGGAAGAAGGAGAAATTTGCTACAGAAAGGCTTTGAGAATTTTTTAACATATTCGTAGGAATTTCTATTTAATAAAAACTTTCTAAACAATTAGGCAACTCAAAGAAAAAAGAGTCTTAGATTCGAGAATAGTCTTAGAAGGCTAAACCTTCTAGAACAACAATTAGGGTGCCTTAGGCACTTTCCTTAAATAATTGGGGTGTATAAGGCACTCTCTTAAAAAAGAGGCCTAGCCTCTAAAAAATGGGGGTACACTAGGGGGCGAAAGCCCCCTATAGGATCTCTTAGGGCGGGTGGGTGCCTAAGGCACTTTTCTAAAAAACGGTGGTGTCTAGTACACTTTCTTAAAAAAGAGGCTTAGCCTCTCAAAAGCGGGAGTACTCTTAGAGGGCGAAGCCCTCTAGAACAACAACTTAGGGTTGGGTGGGTGGGAATTAACCCTAAATAGTATGCTAAAAGCAAACAAGAGTTCCCTAGCTTAAAGAAGGAGTAAGAATTCATCTCAAGGACAAGATTTAGCCTTCTAAAATGGAAGTACTCTTAGAGGGGCGCCTAAAGCGCTGTGCCTAAGGGTGTCTAAGACACTTTCCTTAAATAACGGGGGTATTACTAGGGGGCTCCGCCCCCTATAATCAACTAAGGGGTGGGTGGCGGGAATTTCCCTAAATAGGTTGCTAAAAAGCATACAAACGTTACTTAGCTTAAAAAAGAAGTAAGAATTCGCATCAAAAAGAAAGTTTACCCTCTTAGAGAATAGGGGTGCTTAGGGGTGCTTAAAGCACTTGTGTCTAAGACACTTTCTTAAAACAAGGTGTAAAGCCCCCTAACAATTAAGAAAAGAAGCCTAGCTCCAAAGAGGCCTAACCTCGTGCCTTAGGCACTTTTCCAAAATAATGAGGGTACACTTAGGGAGCAAAGCCCCCTAGAATCAAACTGAGGGATGGGTGGGGGGAGTTACCCTAAATAGGATGCTAAGAAAAATTCTTAAGTAGAAATCCCTGGATAAATCTTAATAAACTTTGAAAAGTTTTTACATTTTTTGCTAAAATTCCAAAAAGTATGAGATTTAAATCTTCAGTTAAGATTTTTTTGATTTCTTTTACTGTTTTATTACTGTCTTTTTCGCTGGGTTATAGTCAGCAGGTTCCACTTCCTAGGTTTACCATAGGTGTAGATACTGCTAGAACACCTCAAGAAGTAGCTGTTTCTTTGCAGATTTTGTTATTGTTGACCGTTCTATCTCTGGCACCTTCTATAATAATAATGCTAACTTCATTCATAAGAGTGTATATAGTTTTGGCTTTTATACCAAGAGCTTTAACTACTCAGAATATACCACCAAACCAAGTTTTGATAGGTCTTGCTTTATTTATAACGCTTTTTATAATGTGGCCTATATTTACAGAGTCCTACAACAAAGGTATATCTCCTTACATTTCCGGTAAAATAACTTTCGAGGAAGGGTATAAAAATACAATCAAACCTATAAGAGAATTTATGTTTAAGCAAACTAATGAGAAATACATTTATCAGTTTATGAAACTTTCGAATTTGCCAAGGCCTAAAAACAGAGATGATGTGCCTACTTATGTTTTAATCCCTGCTTTTATAGTTAACGAATTGACTGTGTCTTTTTATATGGGAGCTATACTGCTTATACCATTTTTGATCATCGATATTGTGGTAACGAGTATACTGATGTCAATGGGTATGTTTTTCTTACCACCGGTTATTATATCTTTTCCTATAAAGATACTTTTCTTTTTCTTGATAGACGGTTGGAGACTTGTCATAGAGAAAGTTACACTTAGCTTTTTCTAGTAACTTGCGAACTTTGGGAAATAACTAACACTAAGTATAAAGATAAAGTTTGATTTGGCTTTGGTGCTTTGAAGTTTTAGGAAGAATTTCAAATTAAGATATTGTGCTTACAGGAGTTTCTATTTAAGAAAGTTTTTCCTTCTAAACAATTAGGGTGTGCTTAAAGCACTGTGCCTAGGGTGCCTAAGGGTGCCTATGGCACTTTTCTTAAAACGGGGGTATTCTAGTGGATGAAGCCCCTTACAATTAGGAGAAGAGGCTTAGCCTCGTGCCTAGGCACTTTTCTAAGACGGGGGTATTACTAGGGGGTGAAGCCCCCTGTATGTAACTAACGGGCGGGTTGGGCGGGTGTCTAAGACACTTTTCTAAAAAAAACGGGGGCACCTAAGGCACTTTGCTAAAATAATGGTGGTATTACAAGGGAGTACTCTTAGAGAGCTAAGCCCTCTAGAATGACAATTAGTGTGGGTACCTAAGGCACTTTTCTAAAACTGTTGTATTACTGGCGTAACTCCTATAATTAAGAAAAGAGGCTTAGCCTCCTTAGCCCCAGGGGTATTCTTAGGGGGCGAAATCCTCTATGAAGTCTTTTAGGGTAGGTAAGTATATTATCCTAGTTTTAAAATGGGAGTATTTCTAGGGGGTGGAACCCCCTACGTTAACCTTAAGTGCGGAATAAGAGTTACCCCGAAAAGAAACTCATCTAATCCAAAGTGGAAGTACTCTTAGAGGGCGAAGCCCTCTAGAATTAAGAAAAGAGGCCTAGTCTCAGGGCGGGTGGGCGGGAAATTACCCTAGATGTATGCTAGTAAAAATTCTTGAACAGAAAATTCTGTAAAGTTCTTTAGTTATTACTATTTAGGTTTGGGATTTATGTTTTTGTTGAAAAATTTTCGTTTTAGATTTAAAAACATTTCAGAGTATTTTTCGGAGGTATTTTATGGGTAATAAGAGGTATGTTTACTTTTTCGGTAATGGTAAAGCTGATGGTGATGGTAAAATGAAGGATATACTTGGTGGTAAGGGGGCTGGTTTAGCGGAAATGACTAATATAGGTTTACCTGTGCCGCCTGGGTTTACAATCTCTGCGGAAGTTTGTGACTATTACTACAAGAATGGCAGAACCTATCCTGAAGGTTTAATGGAGGAAGTTGAAGAAAACCTTAGAAAGTTAGAAGAAGTTTCAGGGAAAAAATTCGGTGATCCTAGAAATCCTTTGCTTGTTTCTGTTAGGTCTGGTGCAGCTGTCTCTATGCCTGGTATGATGGATACCATACTCAATCTAGGGTTAAATGATGAGACTGTCGAAGGTCTCGTAGAATCTACGGGTAATCCAAGGTTTGCGTATGATGCTTATAGAAGGTTTATACAGATGTTTGGAGATGTTGTCCTTGGGATAGATAAAAACGAGTTTGAGCATGTGCTTGAGGAGGCTAAAAAGTCAAAGAATGTTACACAGGATAGCGAGTTGGATGCGGAAACACTAAAGAAAGTTGTCGATGAGTATAAGAAAATCTACAAGAAACATAATTTTGAATTTCCGCAAAACCCAAAAGATCAGTTAAATATGGCAATTGAAGCTGTTTTCAAGTCTTGGATGAACGAGAGAGCAATAAAGTATAGGGAGATAAACGACATAAAAGGTTTGCTAGGAACTGCGGTGAATATTGTTGAGATGGTTTTCGGTAATATGGGTGAGGATTCTGGAACTGGAGTAGGTTTTACAAGAGATCCTAACACAGGTGATAAGTTCTTTTATGCGGAATTTTTGCCTAATGCTCAAGGAGAGGACGTTGTTGCAGGTATAAGAACACCTATGAAGATAGATGAGCTTAAAAGAAGATTACCAGAAGTCTATGATCAACTTCTCAAAGTGGCAGAATTACTAGAAAAACATTATCGAGATGTTCAGGATATCGAGTTTACTGTAGAAAGAAAAAAACTCTATCTGCTTCAAACGAGGTCTGCAAAAAGAACTGGTTTTGCTGCTGTCAGGATAGCTGTAGACCTGGTAAATGAGGGTATAATAGATGAGAAAGAGGCTATTCTTAGGGTCCATCCTACACACATAGATCAGTTATTACATTCTACTATAGATCCTTCTGAAAAGTATGATGATAAAATAATCGCTAAAGGTTTACCTGCTTCACCTGGTGCTGCTTGCGGACAGGTTGTGTTCTTTGCTAAAGATGCTGAAGAGTGGGTTAAATCTGGTAAACAGGTGATATTGCTTAGACCTGAGACATCTCCAGAAGACATAGGTGGTATGCATGCTTCCCAAGGTATACTCACTGCCAGAGGAGGATTGACTTCGCATGCTGCGGTAGTGGCCAGAGGTATGGGAAAACCTTGTGTTGTTGGATGTGAAGATTTACTAGTAGATGATAAGGCCAAAGTTGCTAAAACTAAAGATGGAAAGTTCGTTATAAAAGAAGGAGATTGGATAACAATTGATGGTAAAACAGGGTATGTTATAAGTGGTAAGCTAAAGTTAGTGAGAGGTGAGATTTCGGGATATTTTGCTAAATTTATGGAATGGGTAGATAAGTACAGAAAAATCGGTGTGAGAGCTAATGCAGAAACACCTCAAGATGCACAAAAAGCTAGAGAATTTGGAGCAGAAGGCATAGGACTTGCTAGAACCGAACACATGTTTTTTGGTCCTGAAAAGGAGAGAATTTTACTCTTCAGGTCTATGATAATAGCCCAAACCTATGAAGATAGGAAGAAAGCTCTTGATAAATTAAAGGAATATCAAAGAAAGGATTTTGAAGAGTTATTTAAGATAATGGAAGGACTTCCTGTTACTATAAGACTTTTGGATCCACCACTTCACGAGTTTTTACCTCACGAAGAAGAACAGATTAAAGAAGTTGCTAAAGAGCTAGGTGTGTCTGTTGAAAAAATAAGAGAAAGAAACGAACAATTGAAAGAATTTAACCCGATGCTTGGTTTTAGGGGTTGTAGACTTGGGGTAGTGTATCCGGAGATATTCGAAATGCAAGTCGCTGCTATATTCGAGGCTGCATGTAAGCTCAAAAAAGAAGGTAAAAACGTGATACCTGAGATAATGATACCAATGGTTGGTGAACTGAAAGAATTCAAATTTTTGAAAGATAGGCTTACGAAAGTTGCAAAAGAAGTTATGGAGAAAGAAAAAGTTCAAGTTGATTATAAATTTGGTACCATGATAGAGGTTCCTAGAGCAGCCCTTCTGGCTGATGAGATAGCAAAGGAAGCTGATTTCTTCTCTTTTGGTACAAATGATTTGACCCAGATGACTTTTGCTTTCTCAAGAGACGACATAGGTAAGTTCATAGAAGCTTATAAATCGAATCTCATTCTTGAAGACGATCCCTTTAAAACACTTGACATCAAAGGTGTTGGAGAATTGATTAAAATAGGTATTACAAAAGGTAGAAGTGTTAAAGGTGACCTTAAGATAGGTATATGCGGAGAACATGGTGGTGATCCAGCTTCTATAGAATTTTGTTATAAGGTAGGAATGGATTATGTAAGTGCATCTCCATTTAGAGTGCCTATTGCTAGATTGGCCGCAGCACAAGCTTCGGTAAAAAATCCCTGACAAATTTGCTGATAGTATGATTTTTTAAAAAATTTCTATTTAACAAAAATTTCCCCTTTTAAAAGAGATAATTAGGGTGGGTGCCTAGGGCACTATGCCTAAGGCACTTTCCTTTAAAAATGGGGTGTCTAAGACACCTCCTTAAAATAGGGGGTACCCACCCTACAAGTAACTAAAGGGTAGGCTGGGTGGGAAATTACCCTAGATGGATGCTAATAAAAATTCTTGAGTAGAAACCTCTGGATTACTCCCAATAATTATTGATTTTTGTGTTATTTTACTCTTATAATTGGCTTTATGTTAATACCTTTATTTGATGTAAACAAAACATCTCGTTTTCCTGTTATTACCGTGCTTTTAATAATCTCTAATGTTCTTATCTTTATATATACAGAGTGGATAGCTCCTAGTAAACAGTTGATTTACTTAAAATACGGTTTTGTTTCTAGTAGATTTTTAGATAACCCTTTTTCACTGGAGGGGAGTTTAGGTCTTATAACTTACATGTTTCTACATGGTGGTTTTTTTCACATTCTTGGCAATATGTGGTTTTTATGGATATTTGGTAATAATGTCGAAGATGTTATAGGTAGATTCAAGTTTATAGTGTTCTTTGTAATAACTGGAATTTTGGCTGCTTTGACTCAAACACTTGTAGGAGTAATCAGGGATACTCAATCACTTACGGTTCCTCTTGTTGGTGCTAGTGGAGCAATAAGTGGGATACTCGGAGCATATTTGAGGTTGTTTCCTAGAGCCTTGGTAGCTACGTTAGTAGTTTTCTTTATAATTACTATGATTTCTGTTCCTGCTCAAGCTTACATACTCGTATGGTTTATAATCCAAGTTTTTCAAGGAATTTTATCTCCATCTACCTCTGGAATTGCGTGGTTCGCACATATAGGTGGTTTTATAGCTGGATATTTACTCATACCTTTGTTCTACTCTAGAAAAATCTATTACGATGACGATCAAATAATTCGTTAATCTTTCATCTGCAGACTTTGATTTTTGTAGTAAAAGCTTTTTAAGTTTCTAAAGAAAACTGAAATGTTAATTATTGGTAATCAGGAGTATTACACAAAGGTCTTGTGTAAAATAACTTTACTTCCGAAAAAATTGTTTGAGACTTTTTGAAAGTCTCTTCAAAACTTTATAAATACATTCGATTTGACTAATATTTCCCTATTGACGCTTGGTAAAACGTTAATTTACTTTGGGCTAGAAAGTATATCAAAACTTTTTGTTTGGCAAAGGTATGTTTGTTGTGTTAACTCTAAAAAGATGAACAACTGAAAAATTAATCTAAAAAATACAGTTTGGCAATCAAAGGTTTATTTGTTATTTCAAGCAATCTTATATTTCAATTTGCCGTTTGAATTAAACTTTCTTAAGAATACTCACAAAGGTGTAACAAGATGAAGAAGATAAATTTTTTGCTCTTGATACTATTTGGTTTAACTGCAAGCCTATACGGCGCCTACACGAAGGATCTGACCATAAATTTCTCTATGGATAATATAATAGCAAATTGGGAATTCTCTAATATTTCGATAGTTCCTTCTACAGGTGAAGTTAATATAGGGATACCTATATCAACAATATACACAGGTAATGAGAGTATGGTAAGTGAAGTGTTCATAACTGAAAATTTTATTCTTTTTTCTACATTAAACCCACTTTCGTTGTACTACTACTCGGAATCTGATGGTGTCAAGAAGGTAGCTGACTTTTTTTCTCATTCTATGATAAATAAGATAAGAAAGATAAATAACAAAATATACATATCTACATCATCTCCGGGCGCAGTATATGTTTATGAGAATAATGAGATAAAAAAGTTGGTAGAAATAGATCAGCATGTTTGGGATATTTTTTATTTCAACGGTAAGATATACTTGCTTACAGGTTTACCTGCCTCCGTCTACGAACTCTCAGGAGGAATACCAAAGCTTATTTTTAGATCAAATTTTGATAAGCATTTCATATCCTCCTTTGTTTCTAAGAATGAGGTTTTGATAGGTAGTAGTGGATCAGCAACTATATACTCTTTGGATATAAAAGGAAATATAGCACCAATATTTTCCTTAGGTAATGGGGATATAACATCTCTAAGTAAATATGGGGGAAAAGTTATATTTTCCACTTACGTTTCTGAAGCACCACAAAAAGATTCTTCACAGGATACAACAAATTATGTTACATTACCGGTGTCTAGAGGTGAGATTTCTGTGATCGAAGACGGTAAATACAAAAGTATTTACAATGGTTTTGGGATTTCTTCATTTGTCATAATACAAAACAAAGTGTTAGCTTGCACAGAAAAAGGATTAATGGAAATAGATTTAAGTGATTACTCTCAGAGAAAATTCTATCTGTACAATCAAAGTTTTTCTAAGATATTTTCTGAGAATAATATGGTATATCTTTCGTCCCTGAATGTAGCCTCGGTAAGCAAACTAGAGATGTCGGCTAGTGGAATTCTAGGCCAACTACTAACTCCAGAGTTATCTGTGAGAAATATCAAAAAATGGGGTAAAGTTGTCCCTTTCCTAAAAATTCCTAAAAATTCTTATGTTGAAATTTTTGCAAAAGGAGGTAATTCGCCCAGGGAAGATTCTTCATGGTCTGACTGGGTAAAGGTTACAAACAGATTAGACCTGTTATCATATCAGTTTATAAAACTCAAGTTCATTTTTAAAGCAAACTCCTTGTATGATACGCCATCTCTTAAGATGCTGAAAGTGTTCTATACCCCTTTTAACTCAGAACCTAGAATTACCGGTGTTACTACTAAAGACTTGGATGATAAAATAGAATTTGTAATATCTGCGGGGGACCCAGATAATGATCAACTAGCTTTTGATATCTTCTACAAAGAGTCGTTATCTACCAAGTGGATAAAAATAAACCTGGAACCTTTTACAAATCTTTCATATTCTGTTTCAAAGAATATCTTAGGTGATGGCATATTCGACTTCAAAATTATAGCTAGCGACTATCTTTCCAATCCTCCTGGTGAAGACATTAAAAGAGAATACTACCTCAAAGATATAATGATAGACACAAAACCTATACAGTTACTAGAAGATAAAATTACCGTAAAGCTAGAAAGTAAAAAAGCTCTAATTTCTTTTACACTTAAGGACAATATATGGATAAAAGAGGTAGCTTTTTCTTTGGATGGTAACAAGTGGGTATATATCTTGCCAGTAGATGATGTAGTAGATGATAGCATAGAAACATTCTCAGTCAGCTTGGAAATTAGCAATGAAACAAAAAATATACCTCAATTTCTGGTAAGAGCAAAAGATTTTGGGAATAATGTATCTACATTTCGAATAGGTCCTTTCACCACTAAACAAGCACTTAACCAAACCCAGTTGAGCAACTAGATAAGTCTTCTGGGTACTAAATTACTTACTTACTTTAATAAAGTGTAATTTCTTAGAGCTCTGGATTTTTGTTAGGTGATAACCAAGAACTGTAATAGTATCATAGTTAAAAAAGTTAGAAAACTTCTAAACCTCTCTAGAGGAAAATATCAGCTTTTGGAGGAATTTGTCCAGAAATTTCTATTTTAGAATTTTTAGACTCCGCTAAAGTGAGCAATCCCCACCCACCCACC
>FWWL01002286.1_pt1 | contig 40736 bp, 44 predicted proteins | sample 2228331 | NCBI WGS metagenome assembly FWWL01 (sample SAMEA103939775, study PRJEB20133) | metagenome
TTGATCATCATTGCGCACGCTCCTCTCGCTGGTTGGGCAGCCGGATCGGCACCATAGCGCCGCCGTTGGGCGGGGGCGTCCACATCATCAAGCTGGCGGCCACGAACTGACCCACGGAACCCACGCCCGCCGGCGTCGTGTCGGCGGGCGGCTCCAGCACAAGCCGCCAGCGCCAAGCCGCCAGAGTTAGGAAGCGATGATTGAGAAGCTCGCTCTGCTCGGCTTCGGCGATGGCGGCTGGGGCCTCGCTCTGCTTCAGGGCGCGGGCATCACCATCTCGATCGCGCTGGCGACGCTGCCCTTCGGCCTCGCGCTCGGGCTGATCGTGGCGCTCGGCAAGCGCTCCGAGAACGTCGTCCTGCGCTGGCTCGCGACCGGCTACACCACGGTGTTTCGCGGCGTTCCCGAGCTTCTGACCCTCTACATCATCTATTTCGGCATCCAGATCCTGCTGCAGCGGCTCTGGGAATGGCTCGGCCTGCCGGGCAATTTCTCGATGCCGCCCTTCGTGGCCGGCATGGTGGCGCTCGGCGTCGTGCTTTCGGCGTTCTCAAGCGAGGTCTGGGTCGGCGCGCTGAACTCGATCCAGAAGGGCCAGCGCGAGGCCGCCGCCGCGCTCGGCCTGTCCAAAGGCCAGGCCTTCCGGCTGGTGGTGATGCCGCAGCTTTTGCGCGTCGCGCTGCCGGGCCTCGGCAACAACTGGATGGTGCTGCTGAAGGAGACCTCGCTGGTTTCGGTCATCACGCTACCTGACATCATGTTCATCACCACCCGCGCCAATGTCGCAACCAAGGAGCCGTTCCTGTTCTTCGGCGCGGCGATGCTGATTTATCTGGTCTTCTCCCTCGTCTCGGCCTGGGGTCTGGGCAGGCTGGAGGCGCGCGCGAACCGTGGCTTTGCCGCCTTCGGGGGCGCGACGCGATGAGGTGGTGCGAGTATCCGGGCTATCTGGTCGGCAGCGAGGTCTTCCAGAACTATGGCTGCCGGATGTTCTCGGGGCTCTGGATCACCTTCGAACTGGTCGCGATCTCGGTCACGCTCGGATTCGGGCTTGCGATCGGGCTGGCCATCGCGAGGCTCTACGGGCCGCGCTGGGCTCAAAGCCTGATCAATGGCTACACCACCTTCTTCCGGGGCACGCCGCTGCTTTGCCAGCTTTTCCTGGTCTATTACGGCCTCGGCCAGTTCCGGCTGTTCTGGCAGGATGTCGGTCTGTGGTGGTTCTTCCGCGAGCCGTTCTACTGCGCGGTCTTCACCTTCACCATCAACACGGCGGCGTATCAGGCCGAGATCCTGCGCGGCGCCATCCAGTCGATCCCGCGTGGCCAGTTCGAGGGCGCGCTGGCGCTGGGCCTGCATCGCTGGGCGAGCCTGCGCCACGTCATTATGCCCCAGGCGATGATCCTGGCCTTACGCCCGCTCGGCAACGAGCTGATCGTTATGATAAAGGCCAGCGCGGTCGCCTCGCTGGTGACGCTGTTCGACCTGATGGGCGCGACCCGGCTCGCCTTCGCGCGCTCCTTCGACCTCTCGATCTACCTCTACGCCGCGCTGATTTATCTCGTCATGGTCGAGATCATCAGGCGCGTTTGGGACAGGCTGGAGCTCAGGCTGACTCGGCATATGGCGCTGCGCTGACGTTGGCGAGCGGGGCCGACCTGCGTAGCGCGCGCTTATTCTTGCCGTTTCGCGCAAGCTGACATCGCGTCCGCGCCGCTTTGCGCCAGCCGCCCGGCGCGCTAAACCCCAGCCCGAGCAATACGATCCAGCGGAGCGGAACAATGACCAAGGTCGCCTTCATCGGTCTCGGCGTGATGGGTTATCCCATGGCCGGCCATCTCAAGGCCAAGGGCCACGACGTCACGGTCTACAACCGCAATCCCGACAAGGCCGCCAAATGGGTCGCCCAGCATGCCGGCGTCTCCGCTCCGACGCCGGCCGACGCCGCGAAAGGCCAGGAGATCGTGTTCTGCTGCGTCGGCAATGACGACGACCTGCGTTCGGTGACGCTGGGCGAGACCGGGGCTTTCGCCGGCATGGAGAAGGGCGCGATCTTCGTCGATCACACCACGGCGTCGGCCGGCGTCGCCCGCGAACTCGACGCCGCCGCCAAGGCTGCCGGCTTCGGCTTCGTCGACGCGCCGGTCTCAGGGGGGCAGGCCGGGGCGGAGAACGGCGTGCTCACTGTGATGTGCGGCGGCGATCCGTCAGTCTATGCCCGCGCCGAGCCGGTAATCGCGAGCTTCGCGCGCATGTGCAAGCTGATGGGCCCTGCCGGCTCCGGCCAGCTCACCAAGATGGTCAACCAGATCTGCATCGCCGGCCTCGTCCAGGGCCTGTCGGAGGGCGTGCATTTCGCCAAGCGCGCCGGGCTCGATGTCGAGGCGATGCTGGAGGTGATCTCGAAGGGCGCGGCCGGCTCCTGGCAGATGGAGAACCGCGGCAAGACCATGAACGCCGGCAAGTTCGACTTCGGCTTCGCCGTCGACTGGATGCGCAAGGACCTCGGCATCGTGCTGGAGGAGGCCCGCCGCAACGGCGCGCAGCTTCCCGTCACCGCGCTGGTCGACCAGTTCTACGCCGAGGTCCAGAAGATGGGCGGCCGACGCTGGGACACCTCCAGCCTGATCGCGCGGCTGGAAGACTGACCACCGCGACGGCGGCCGCTTGTCAGCGGCCGCTGCCGGACGGAGCCCGCGACACCGCCAGCAGTCCGGCTCCCATCATCAGCCACATCATCAGCACCAGCGCCTGCGGCCAGAGCGTCACGGCCCAGCTCGCCAGGATGGTGGCGAGTGCGCCCGAGCCGAGTTGGATCGCGCCCATCAAACCGGCTGCGGAGCCCGCCAGTTCGGGCTTGGCCGACAGCGATTCCGCCGTCGAGCCTGGAATCGTCAGCCCATTGCCGATGGCGTTGATCGCCAGCGGCAGGAACAGCGTCAGCGGCGTCCAGTAGGGCGTCAGCGAGAGCGCGGTCGCGCCGCTCATCGCGACGAAGGAGATGGCGAGTCCGGTGCGCACCAGGCGCGCCGTGCCGAGCTTCACCGCCAGCCGCGACATGGCGAAGTTGCCGACCATGTAGCCCAGCGCGTTCAGGATGAAATAGGCCCCGTAGACATCAGGCCCCCGGCCCATGGTCTCGACGACGATGTAGGGCGCTGCCGCGATGAACGCGAAGAACGCGCCCGACGTCATCGACAGCGCGACCACGTTGACGACGAAGCCGCGGTCGACGATCAGCGCCGGAAACGCCCGGAAGATGCCGAGGAACGAGGTTCCCACGCCGATGCGCGGCGCGGTCTCGGGCAGGCGCAGCACGGTCAGCACCAGCACGACGACGCCGGCGCCCGTCATGAACCAGAAGATCATCCGCCAGCCGAACCGGGTCTCGATATGGCCGCCGAGATACGGCGCGAGCATCGGGGCGACGACCATGACCATGGTGACGCTGGCGATCATGCTCGCGGCCTCGTCGCGGCTCGCCGTGTCGCGGATGATGGCGCGCGACAGCGCGAAGGCGGAGCCCGCGCCCGCGCCCTCCAGCAGGCGCGCCGCCAGCAATACGCCGGTCGTCTCGGCCAGCGCGCCCAGCACCGAGCCGGCGACGAAGAGCGCGATGCCGGCATTGACGCAGGGGCGGCGGCCAAAGCGGTCCGACAGCGGCCCGATTATGAGCTGCGTCAGCGCGACCGCCACCAGGAACAGCGTCAGCGTGAGCTGGATCGTGGCGTAGCTGGTCGAAAAGTGCCGCGCCAGCGTCGGCGTCGCGGGCGCGAGCAGATTGAGCGCGATCGGCTGCAGCGTCGAGATCGCGACGAGCACCATCAGCGTCGGTTTGGCGGGAAGCGGGCTCGCGCTCATGCCGGCGGGCCGCCCGGCAGCTTCAGATTGGAATCGGACCGCACGCGCTGGCGGTGCATGGTATAGAGCCCGCTGCCGACGATCAGCGCGATGCCGGCGATGGCAAGCGCGTCGGGAACCTCGCCCCAGACGACATAGCCGATCACGACCGCGAAGACGACGATGCTGTAGCGATAGCCCGAGATCACGCCGATATCGGTGTTGCGGAAGGCGCTGACAATGCACAGGCTGCCGGTCGAGACCAGAACGGCCGCGCCGGCGAGATACAACGTCTCGATGCGCCAAAAGGGCTGCCAGACCTCGAAGAGCCCGTAGCCGATCGATACCAGGCCCACGAGCATGGTCGTCGTCAGGGAGATCACCGTCGAGGGTACGTCGCTGCCGATGCTGCGGGTCAGCAGGTCGCGCCATCCGACCAGGATGGCGCTGATCAGCGCGACGATCGCGGCCAGGTTGAAGCCGTCCGCTTCCGGCCGCACGATCAGCAGCACGCCGCAGAAGCCCACCGCCACGGCCAGCGTCCGCCGCCAGCCGATCCGCTCGATCCGCAAAAGCACCGCCAGCACGACGATGATCAGCGGCGATGTCATCAGGATCGCGGTGATATTGCCGAGCGGCAGCAGGCCCAGCGCCCAGATGAAGGAAAGCGCCACCGCGCTCTCGATCAGCCCGCGCAGCAGCACGACCGGTCGTAGCGCCAGCCCTAGCTTGCCGCCTTCCTTCAGCAGGAAAACCATCGCGAGCCCGGCCAGGACGGCGAAGACCGTGCGCAGCGCGATCGCCTGCCCGGCCGGATAGACCTCGCGGGCGAGTTTCATCAGCGTGTCGTTGCCGATGAACAGCGCCATCGCGGAGACCATGGCCACGATGCCGCGTCTGTTGTCGGCTGCACTGGCCACGGCGATGATCCTGTCTGCGCGCTTGCTCAGGCCGCGAAGCGGGCGAGCGAGAAGGGCGCGAGGTCGAAGGCAGAACGGCCGTCGGTCGAAAGATCGGCGAGGATTTCGCCGATCGCGCTGGCGAATTTGAAACCGTGGCCGGAGCAGCAGGAGGCGAACACGGCCTGCGGCGCGCCCGGCACCGCGTCGATGATGAAGTCCTCGTCGGGCGTCACGCTGTAGACGCAGCCTTTCAGCGTCAGCGGCTCTCCGGCGGCGTCGGGGATGTAGCGCTTGAGGCATTCGCGGATCAGCGCGACCTGGCGCGGGCTGGGCGTCCGGTCGTCGTCGCGCGGGTCCATCGGCTCGCGGCCGAAATGCGGTCCGCCAAGCTTGAAGCCCGGATGTTCGTAGAGGGGGAAGCCGTAGAAATGGCCTTCCTCGACGGTGAGGATGAAGACGGGGAAGGCGCCTTCCCGGTACAGCTCAGGCCGCCGCGTCGTGAACCAGCCGATCGCCTGTCGCACGGTCGCGACGTTGGCGGCCAGCGCAGGGACCGCGTCCGCGATCCAGCCGCCCGAGGTGATCACGAGCCGCCCGGCGGAATAGCTGCCGCGCTCCGTGCGAACCTCGACGCCGCCATTTGCGGTCGGTCGCCAGTCGAGCATCGGCTCGTTGGTGCGGATCTCGGCACCCCGCGACTGGGCGAGCCCGACATGGGCATAGATCGCCTTTTCCGAGGCGACGAAGCCGCCATCGGGCTGCCACAGGGCGTGATGGCCGTCGGGAAGCTGGAAACCGGGAAACCGCTTCGCGATGTCGCCGCCATCGAGAACCTCGTGCTCGAGCCCATGGTCGAGGCAGGATTGCAGCGAGGCTTCGACCTCGCCGGAGCCGCGCGGCGCAAGGTCGAGCGAGCCGGTGACGTGCAGCAGCTTCAGCCCCGCGGCCGCGCCTGTCTCCTTCCAGAGTTGGTGGGCGCGCTGCACGATCGGGACATAGTGCGAGCCCTCGAAATAGGCGATCCGGATGATCCGCGTCATGCCGTGCGAGGAGCCCATCGCGTGGCCGAGATCGAAGCGCTCCAGCCCGAGCACCCTGAGACCGCGCCGGGCCAGATGCCAGCAGGCGGCCGAGCCCATTGCGCCGACTCCGGCGACGATGACGTCGTAGCTGTTGGACATAGCGTTCAGGCTCGGGGAGACGCCGGGGCGGCAGGATTGGAGCAGGATGCGAATCCCTTAACCCGCGTCCAGGAAACGGTCCATGCCCGCGACGTCTGGCGCGATACGCGGCAGACGCCGGTGAGGTTTCGTTAACGATGTTGCCTGATTGTGGGTCAGTTCTTTCCGTTCAGGATTGGTTGATGCTCCGCACGGTTCGGCGCTGGTTCGGCAGTCGAGACCACGAGCGCGCCGTTGTGGCGGCGCCGGCGGGAGAAACCTTGCCCGCCTCCGCCGCGATGCCAGCCTCCGTCGCCTCGATCGACGAGGCCATCGCGGAATCGATCGTCACGCTGGAGCAGGACGTTTCTGCCGCTATGCGGCGCGTCGCCGGCCGGCTGAAACATGCCGAGGCCTTCTCCGCCGGGGCCGAGGCGCGTTCGCGCGAGATCCATGACAGCATCTCGGAACTGCGCGCCGCGACCGCGACGGCCAACAGCCATTCCATGGCGCTGGCGACCGCGACGCAGCAGGTCTCGGACTCGGCCGAGCAGGTTGGCCACGCCATGACCGGTGCGCGCGAACGCCTCGACACCGCCGCCATGCGCGCCGACGAGGCGACGCAGATGATGACGGGCCTCGCGCAGGCGATGGCCGAGATCGGCGGCATCGTCGATTCCATTTCGGAGATCGCGCGCCAGACCAACCTGCTCGCGCTCAACGCGACGATTGAGGCCGCGCGCGCCGGCGAGGCCGGGCGCGGCTTCGGCGTCGTCGCGCAAGAGGTCAAGACGCTCTCGGTCGAGGCGCGCAACGCCGCCGACCATATCCGAAGCCGCGTCGCCCGGCTGACGCAGACGGCGCATGGCTCGGCCGGCATCGTCAACGAAGCGCTGCAGATGGTGCGCGACGTCAATCCCGTGATCGCGGCGATCGGCGGAGCCTCGCAGGAGCAGGCCACGGCCGCAGCCGAAGTCTCGCGCAGCGCCGAGGCGACGGCGCGTTTCGTCGAGACCGTGCTGCATCGTTTCGACGATATCGACAGGGTTGCGCTGGCGGCGGCGTCCGAAAGCCTCAGTGCCCGCCAGGCCCTGTCGGAAGGCGCGCGCCAGGCCGACAGCATGCTGCGCCGCTTCATCCCGACCCTGCGCCACGCCGCCTTCGCCGACCGCAGGCAACATGACCGCTTTCCGGCCGAGCATCGCGCGGAGTTCACCGCTCCGGGCGCCGCCGTCGCCAGTCAGACGATCGACATCGGCCTTGGTGGCGCATTGATCGCCAACGCCTCCGGATCGGCTCCAGCCATAGGCACGCTGGGCACGATCCGGATTGGCGAGTTGCAGCCGCTGGCCGCCCGCATCGTTGCGGTCAGCGATCTCGGCCTGCACATCGCTTTCGCCCCGGACTCGGTGGCCGGTCATCACGGGCTCACGGCGCTGGTTGCCGAGACCGAACTGTCCTACAGGCCGCTGATCGAACGCACGCAGGCATTTGCGGTGAGGGTCGCAGACCAGATGCGCAAGGCGCTTCGCGACGCGCTGCTGAGCGAGGACGATCTGTTCGACATCGACTACCAGCCCGTGCCCGGCAGCGATCCGGTGCAATACACGAACCGGGCCCTGCCGGCCCTGCGCGCATGCCTGCCGCCTCTGCTCGCGCAGACGCTGGCCAGCGACGAGCGGCTCGTCTTCGCGCTGGCTATCGACCGAAATGGCTATATTCCGGTCCACAACGCCGCCTTTTCCCAACCGCAACGTCCCGGTGAGCCGGTGTGGAACGCGGTCCACAGCCGCAACCAGCGCATTTTCGACGACCGCGCCGGCATCATGGCCGGGCGCTCGCAGCGACCCTTTCTGGTCCAGTCCTATCTGCGCGACATGGGCGGCGGGGTAACCTACTTCATGCGCGAGGTCGATGCTCCGCTGCGCATCAACGGCCGCCATTGGGGCGGCGTGCGCATGGCCTACCGGATGTGAGCGGCGAGCTTCACAGCCGCTCCCAGTTGAAGGCGATGTTCAACCGCCGGAGCGCATCGCGCCATAGGGTCGAGGCCTGTTCGAGACGCTGCGGTTCGTAGCCGCCCTGGACCTGATGCACGCTCAGCGCCCAGCCCGCGCCGTCCGAATCCTTCCAGACCTTTTCGACCAGTCGGCGCAGCCGCTCAGGCTCGCGCGCCGCGGCATTCGTGCCGAACACCGTGAACTGCGCCGAGTTCTGCAGCATGTCGGAAACGACGACCAGCGCCTTCTCCCCGGAAGGAACGCGCGTTTCGCGGCGCGCCATTACGTCGCCCATCGCCTCCGCGATCGGCGAGAGATTACCGCGCGCAGGCTGGCTGAGTTGCGCCAGCGCCTGATCGAGCGGGCGGCCGAACTTCTCGACCCAGCGGATGTAATCGCGGCGCGGATTGCCGATCAGCTCGCTGACGGTTCGGCCGGGATTGCAGAGTGAGAGCAGCGGTGGAAAGCCGGGCTCGAAGGCGTCGCTGAAGGCGTAGATCGAGATCATCCGGTCGGCCGGCAACTCGTCGCCCATGCGCTTGACCAGCCGCTTCAGCCGCCCGGCCTGCACCTCGCTCCACGGGTCGCTCTTGTCGACCAAGACCAGCGTATGGCCGACAGCTCCGGTCGTCGGGCATAACGTCTCCGCGTCGCGCGGCGGCCCGCGCAGCAGCGCCGGCGCGGCGAAGAAGCCCGCCAGGACCAGTCCCGCTGCGAGCGAGCCGATGATCGCCCAGTGTTCGCCCTTCATGCCGATCCGCCGCCGGAACCGGAGGAAGCCATGCCGCCGGCGAGCGCCTTCCGGCTCGCCTCGTCCTGCGCAAACGCGTCCTCGCCGGCCTTGATCGCAGCCGCCTTGACGCGCGCGACCTCGCCCGGCCAATCGACGCCGCGCAGCATGGCGAGCTGGTCCTTCAGCTTGGCCTCGATCAGCGCCGGCAGATTGGCGAGCTGCCGCTCGAAATCGGCGATCGCGCTGCGCACCACCGCATGCTCGGGCGGCGGACCGGCGTGGTCGAGCTCCGGCATCGACAGCCCCTGCGAGAAATAGGCCGGCGGATAGTCGCTGCGCACCTTCAGATTGGCCTCCCGGTACTGCATCAGCGCCCCGTCGCGGGCGGCCCGAAGCTGGGCGAGCCGCGTCTGGTCGAGATCGCGGGCCTGATCGGCCGAGGCCTTGCTGAGTTGGAGTTTGTCGATCTGCGCCTGGCATTCTTCACGGAAGCCGTCGATCTGGCTCCGGATCGCCATCAGCTCCGGCATCAGGCTGGCGTCGAGCGCATGCTGCTGCTCCTCGACCTCGCGCCAGCGCTGCCGCCAGCGCCTGAACGACGCGGCGTGGCCTGGATAGCTGCCGAAGGCGGAATAGCCCTTCACGGCGGCGATGAAGGCGACGATACAACCGATGATCACGAGCGCGATCGATTTGAGATCGTTGATCGCCAGCAGGTTGGCCGCCATCCGAGGCGCGACCTGCACCGAGGCCGCATCGGGGTTGGCCAGCAGCAATTCGCGATAATGCCCGACCGCGAGGTTGAACAGCAGGATCACGGCGATCATCGCGACATAGGCCGGCAGCGCCCAAAACAGATGCGAGGCCCGCACATGCTGGGTGTAGCGCGCCGGCCCCATCCCGAGGATAAAGCCGAGCGCGATGTTGAGACCCGAGATGATGACGGCGGTCGCGGCGCCGCCGACGAGGCCGAACTCGCTGGCCTCGGCGAAGAAGGTGCCGTTCAGCAGGCTTTCGATCGCCAGCGGCACGATCAGGAACAGCAGCGTGAACTGCCATTTCTCCAGCTTGGGGTCGGCCGGGCGCTGGTGGATATGGCAGAAGAAGTCGTATTCGCGCTTGGCGCGGAGGGCGTCATGGATCTTCTGCTTCAGCGCGCCGCCGCCCTTGGTCAGCAGCGCCCGCATCGCCTCGTCGAGCGAGCGGATGCGCGCCTCGTAGCGCTCGGTGGTGAAGGCCTCGCGCGCCCCGATCACCTCCGCATAGAGCGCGTTCAGCCGGGCGCTCGTTTCGCGGCGTATGGACAACTGCAATTCGCCGACGCGCGCCAGCACGTCCTGCTCGGTCCGGGACGGCACGGTCGCATGCGCGGCCGGCGCGTTGTCGAGTGCATCGTGCGCGCCGTTCCAGCCGGCCTGTACCGTCTCGGCGAGGTGGTGGACCGAGATGCGCTGCCCGCCCGGGTCGGTCTCATCCTCGTCACGCGCCATGGCGCGCGCCTTCCAGCGTCCGCCGCGCCTCGACAAGATCGACATGGAAGCTGCGGAAGCCGCGCGCCGCCGGGCGCAGATAGGTTCGCGCGAACCAGAGCGCGAGCGCCATGGCCGCGCTCGCGATCAGCGCGGCGGCAATCGGTCCTGATGCGGGCGGCGTCGCCTGGTCGGACCAGAGCCGCATCGCCGCGACGGCCCCGGCACACAGCGCCGCGATCGCCAGAACTGCGCCGAACCGAGCCCGGCCGATATCGTAGCCGAGACGCAGAGCCATTTGGAGCACGGCGAGGATCGCGGCCGCGTAAAGCTCGATCATGACGAGAAGGACGAACAGCGCCGCCGGAATCGCCAGCAGGAGGTGGGGCCAGCGCCACCCGCCGAGCCATGAGAAAACGGCAAGCATCATCGCGCCTGCGAAATAAAGCACGGCGAGAAGAAGCAGCCCCAGCATGATCGCCAGAATCGGCGCACGCCGCCGCAGCGAAAAAACCATGCGGACCAGATGGCCGAAACGGCTTTCGACCGCCATCCGCGCGGCGGACTGCCAGAGAGATCGCGGGATCGCTTTCAGCCGCGCAAGCATCATCCCGACATCAGACGCAAAAGAAATGGCACACCTGCTGAAACGTTAGCCCATCGCAGAAGAGCGTCAAGTTGCGGCGGAGCTGTGGCGCTCGCATGCGGCGAAGCGCGTTCGCTGGACGAATAGGCCGGTCAACCGCCGGTGACGCTCATGTGCCGGCCGACGGCCGGCGCGGCGCGCCTGCGGTCGATCACGAAATCATGGCCCTTGGGCTTGCGCGAGATCGCCTCGTCCATCGCCCGGTGCAGCGCGGCGTCGTCGCTCGACGCGCGCAGGGCCGAGCGCAGATCCGCCGCATCCTCCTGGCCGAGGCACATATAGAGCGTGCCCGTGCAGGTCAGCCGGACGCGGTTGCAGCTCTCGCAGAAGTTATGCGTCATCGGCGTGATGAACCCGACGAGCCCGCCGGTCTCCTTGACGCGGACATAGCGCGCTGGACCGCCCGTTTTGTAGGGGTCCTCGACGAGGTTGTAGCGATCTATCAGCCGCGCCCGCACCACCGAGAGTGGCAGGAACTGGTCGATCCGGCCGGGCTCGATCTCGCCGAGCGGCATCACCTCGATCAGCGTCAGGTCCATGCCGAGCCCATGGGCCCAGGTCATCAGGCTCTCGATCTCGTCCTCGTTGACGCCCTTGAGCGCCACCGCGTTGATCTTGACCCGCAGGCCCGCCTTGCGCGCCGCCTCGATACCGGCCAGCACCTTGTCGAGATCGCCCCAGCGCGTGATCTGGCGGAACTTGTCCGGGTCGAGCGTGTCCAGCGAAACGTTGATCCGCCGCACGCCGTAATCGGCCATCTCTTGAGCGTAGCGCTCAAGCAGCGAGCCGTTTGTGGTCAGCGTCAGCTCCTCCAGCGCGCCTGAGGCGAGATGGCGCGAGAGCGAGCGGAACAGGCTCATGATATCGCGGCGCACCAGCGGCTCGCCGCCGGTGATGCGCAGCTTGCGGGTGCCGCGCTGGATGAAGGCGGTCGAGAGCCGGTCGAGTTCCTCCAGCGTCAGCAGGTCGCGCTTGGGCAGGAAGGTCATGTCCTCGGACATGCAGTAGACGCAGCGGAAATCGCAGCGATCCGTCACCGAAATGCGCAGATAGGAGATGTCGCGGCCGAACGGATCGACGAGCGGCGCGCGCATCAGCGGGTTCTGTGTCTCGTTCAGCACGCCGGGCTATCCTTCGGCCGCTGCGTCGTGAGTAGCCGCGGCAGCATTGTCCTGTATAGAGCGCGAGACATTGTCATGGTCGGGGCGCACGTCAAGCGCAGCCACGGTCGCATCCATCGGGGATTATCGCACGATCATGTCAGCGTGGCCGACCGTACTGCGCCTGTCCAAGGATCGCCGCATCCTGCATGTCGCCTTCGAGGACGGCTCGTCCTACGCGCTCGCGGCCGAACTTCTGCGCGTCGAAAGCCCTTCCGCCGAGGTGCAGGGCCATGGCCCGACGCAGAAGAAGACGGTGCCCGGCAAGCGCGAGGTCGAGATCCTGAAGGTCGAGCCCGTCGGACATTACGCCGTGAAGCTCACCTTTGACGACATGCACGACACCGGCATCTATGGCTGGGATTATCTGCGCGAGCTCGGCGAGACGGGCGAGGCGAAGATGCAGGCCTATCTCGACGAGCTGGAGCGGCAGGGGCTGTCGCGGGAGCGCAAGGGGCGGGGGTAGCGGCCGTTAGACGTGCGGGCGTTCCTAATTAAAAAGGCCGGCGTTTCCGCCGGCCCTCTACAAACTCTCGCTGAACTGCGGTTCAGCGAGCCACAACCACGCGGGTGCCGACCTTGACGCGCTCGTAGAGGTCGATGACGTCCTCGTTCAGCATGCGGATGCAGCCCGAGGAGACGGCCTGGCCGATCGTCTCCGGCTCGTTGGAGCCGTGGATGCGGTAGAGCGTCGAGCCGAGATAGAGGGCCCGCGCGCCCATCGGGTTCTCCGGGCCGCCTGGCATGAAGCGCGGCAGGTCGGGGCGGCGCTTCAGCATCTGGGCCGGCGGGGTCCAGGTCGGCCATTCGGTCTTGCGGGTGATGCTCTGCGAGCCGGCCCAGTCGAAGCCCGGGCGGCCGACGCCGACGCCGTAACGCATCGCCTTGCCATCGGGCATGACGAGATAGAGGCGGCGCTCGCTGGTGTTGATCACGATCGTGCCGGGCCGGTGCTTGCCGTCATAGGAGACGATCTCGCGCGGGATGGCGGTTGCCTGCGCCTTGGCGGGGTCGACCGCCTGGAACAGCGGCTGGCGGGTCAGCGGGTCGATTTCGGCATGGGCGGAGGTGGCGACTGCGAGCAGGCCAAGGCCGGCGAGCGTGGCCATACGGAAGAAGCGGTTCATCAGGACCTCGGGCGGACGGGGGGAGCGCGGATCATGAAATTGACCCGAAAAGGTCAACGTCTTCTCAATTTTCTGTCAGAGTCCCACAATCTCCGCTAGTGCGCCGCTATCACATCGGTGCGAGGCAAGGGGCTTTGCGGCCTCCCGTTGCGCGTCTGCAACATGAATGCCGTAATGTCAGCTCTTGAGGACGACGCAGGCTCCGCCGCGCTGCTGAATCCGCGCGCATAGCGACGTTGCCTCGCCGCGCGTCTGCGCCGGCAGCCTGACCCGGTAGAAGGCGCGCGTGCCCCGGCTGCGCAGCCTTGTGCCGATCACCATCGGGCGCACGTCGCCGAGGATGGCGCGGTAGCGGCCGGCGCTGCGCTGGAAGGCCGATAGCGCACGCGCCTTCACGAAATTGCCGGCGAGCTGGACGCCCCAGGGCGCGAACGCCGCCTCCGCGATGGTCGGCAGAGGCGCACGACCGCCGCGGATCGCCGCGACCGTCACCGCGCAGTCGGCAGTCGCATCCGCGGCGGCGGGCCGTGAGGGCGGGCTGCGTCCCTCCGGACCGGCGCGCGCATCCTCCGCCCAGTCCCCGGCGCTCGCGCCGGTGATCGCGAGCACATAATTCTCCGTCTCGAAGGGCAGCCCGCCGCGCCCGGAAAACCAGCTCGCGACTCGCGCCGGCCCGCCATTATAGGCCGCCGCCGCCAGCCCCCAATTGCCGAAGCGGGACTTCAGATCGGCCAGCAACTGCGCCGCCTTGGGGATCGCCTGCTCGGGGTCGAACGGGTCGGCGAGGCCGCGCTCGCGCGCCGTGCCCGGCATGAACTGCGCTACGCCTTGCGCCCCGCCCGGGCTGGTCACCGCAGGGCGAAAGCTTGATTCCTGGAAGATCAGCCGGGTCAGGAAGCCGGGCGGGACGCCGTTCCCGGCGGCTGCCGCGTCGATCAGCCGGCACAGGGCCGCGTCGATGCCCGAGGAGGGCGGTTCCTGCGCCGCCGCCGGGGCAGCCGGCGCGAGCAGCGCCAGCCAGAGCGTGACGACGAGGACGATCGGCGAGGCCATGCCGGCCGGACCCGTCAGGCGGTCCGCTTCGCAGCAACGGCGGTGATCTCGATCGCGTAGCCGGGCTGGGCCAGCGCCGCCTGCACCGTGGCGCGGGCTGGCGCATGGCCGGGCGCGACCCAGCCGTCCCAGACCGCGTTCATCTCGGAAATTTTCGTGATGTCGGTCAGAAATATCTGGACGCTGAGCAGACGCTCCCTGCCGCTGCCGGCCTGCGCCAGCGTGTCATCCAGCAGCGCCAGCACCTCCGCCGTCTGCTCGGCGAGCGACTTGCCCAGCGTCGTCTCGGCGACATGGCCGGCGAGGAAGACGATGCCGTTGAAGGCGGCTGCGTCGCACCAGCGCGCGGTCAGGCCGGTTCGTTCGATCGTCATGGCGTCAGGCTCGCTGTCGGTGAATGCGGTCTCACCATAGGCTGGCGAGCGCATATGCGACCACGACAAAAAGTGCGCGCCGCACGTCGAAAGGCCGGGCGCAGCGTCAAAGGTCGGATTTCGATGGAAGGGATGGTGGGCGACACAGGGATCGAACCTGTGACCACTCCCGTGTGAAGGGAGTGCTCTACCGCTGAGCTAGTCGCCCGCACCGGCGCTTCTCCTAGTCGCCGCGCCCGGCGACGTCAAGAATGCGCCGCTGCAATCGCCAGAACCTCGCGCACCGCTCCCGCCAACTCGTCGAAATGCCGGATCACCCGATCGGGGTTCAGGCTCTCGATCGGCACGTCGGTGTAGCCGAAGGGAACGCAGATCGAGGGGATGCCGGCGGCCCGCGCCGTGTCGATGTCGGTGCGTGAATCGCCGATCATCACCGCCCGCGCCGGATCGCCGCCCGCCGCCTCGATTGTAAGGGTCAGGTGGCGCGGATCGGGCTTGTGGTAGGGGAAGCTGTCGCGGCCTGCCACGGCGGCAAAGCGATCCGTAATGCCGAAATGGTCGAGGATCAGGCGCGTATGCAGGATCGGCTTGTTGGTGCAGACCGCCAGCTTGAAGCCCTCCGCTGCAAGCGTCGCCATCGCCTCCGGCACGCCGTCATGGATGAAGCTGTCGGAGGCGACATCCTCGGCATAGATCAGCAGGAAGTCCTCGAACAGCCGCTCCAGCGTCTCCGGCTCCAGTGGCCTGCCGGACACGCGGAAGCCGCGCTCGATCAGCGCGCGCGCCCCGGCCCCGACCAGTTCGCGCGCCCGCTCCAGCGGCAGGGTCGGAAGCTGCTCCCGGACCAGGATGACATTGAGCACGCGCATGATGTCGGGCGCGGTCTCGGCCAATGTGCCGTCGAGATCGAACACGACGATGGGTGACAGGGTCATAAGCGGCTCCGGCGGTCTGGCTTGGAGTGCATAAAGAGCGTCGCGTCGGGGTTGGCAAGCCATGTTGCAGGCGTGACGTTGCTTGCGTGGCGATCGCGCATCGAACCGTCCCCGCCGGGATGATAGGCTGCCCGCGATTCGGCGGTTGGCCGTCGTGGAGGGTTGCGCCGTGGTGTCGATGGGTCTGGAGCGGCTGGGCGGTCTCGTCAGAGGCTTTGCACTGATGGCGGCGTGGCTGATGTCGGCCGGCGGAGCGCTCGCCGCGCCCTTCGAGTTCGCGCCCGCGCCGCAGAACGATCTCAACCGCATCTACCGGGTCGATCGCGCCACCGGCGAGGTCGGGGCATGCCAGTTCCAGCTCAAGGATGGCGGCGTCGGCATCACCATCTGCTTTCCAGCCGGGGAGGGAGCGGGCCCGCAGGCGCCGAGCGACTACCTGCTCGTGCCGTCGCGCCATGAGCGCGAGGGCGGCATCTTCCGCGTCAATGTCCGCACCGGCGAGATGAGCATCTGCTACGTCTTCGACGACAAGGTCGTCTGCACGCCGCAGGCGAAATGACGGGGCTCCCGACCGAGCCTGAAGCAAGGAAGCCGATGAACCCAGACGATCTGAAGAAGCTCGCCGCCGCACGCGCACTCGAACTGGTGCGGCCGGGCATGCAGCTGGGCCTCGGCACGGGCTCGACCGCGAAGCATTTCGTCGATCTGCTGGGAGCGCGCGTCGCCGGCGGGCTCGATGTCCTTTGCGTCGCGACCTCGCAGGCGACGCAGGCCCAAGCCCTTTCGCTCGGCATCGCCATGTCGAGCCTCAACGAGACGCCGGAGCTCGACCTGACCGTGGACGGGGCCGACGAGATCGACCCCGAACTGCGGCTGATCAAGGGCGGCGGCGCGGCGCATCTGCGCGAGAAGATCGTCGCCAGCGCCTCCCGCCGCATGATCGTCATCGCCGACGAGACCAAGCTGGTCGAACGCCTCGGACGCTTTCCGCTGCCGATCGAGGTCGTGCCGTTCGGGCTGGAGGCGACGCGGCGCGCGGTGGCCACGGCCATCGAATCGGCTGGAGAGTCCGGCGAATTGGTGCTGCGGCGTCGCCCGGACGGCTCCGCGCTCATCACCGACAACGGCAACCACATCCTCGACGCGCATCTGCGCGCGATCGGCGCGCCGGAACGGCTCGCGACCGCTCTGAACGCCGTGCCCGGCATGGTCGAGCACGGCCTTTTTCTCGGCATCGCGTCCGGCGCGATTCTGGCCGGCGAGGGCGGTCTGCGGCTGCTCGGAGCAATCGAGTGATTCCCACGGCAGGAAAAGCGCGCTAAGGGGGCCTCATCGCGCGGTCGCCCGGCCGCCCCACCATGAAGGTTTCCATGGCCATGTTCCGTCACCATCTCGCCGCCGCGGCGTTCGCGCTCGTCCTTCCCGCCATGACGGTCCCGATGACGGTCTCCCGGCCCGCCGTCGCGCAGACGGCCGCGCCTGTGGCGTCGCCGCTGTCGGCGTCGCATGTCCAGGCGGCGCGCGAGGTGCTGGAACTGACCGGCATCACCGCGACCTTCGAGCAGATCTTCACCGAGTTTCGCGACAACACGCGCCAACTCGTCACGACGACGCGTCCCGAGATGCTGAAGGACCTCGACGAGGTCGTGGCCTTGCTGAAGCCCGAGGCCGACAAGCGCCGCGAGGACATCACGTTGGGCGCGACCGAGGTCTTCGCCCGCCGCTTCACCGAAGCCGATCTGAAGGAGATCGCGGTGTTCTTCCGTTCGCCGGTCGGCCAGCGCTATCAGTCGCTGCGCAACACGGCGCTCGAGGAGGTGTTCAAGCTGCTCACGCCCTGGAGCCTGCAGACCAGCAACATGCTGTTCGACCGTTTCGCCGAGGAGATGCGCAAGCGCGGCCATAATCTCTGACCGAGCTATCGTCGCGCTGCCCTACAGGGAGGCGGCGGCGCTCGGCGCCGGCGACTTTTCGCGATCGGGCCGGGCCTCGATCTCGGCAAACATCTCCAGCACGTTGCCGTCCGGGTCGCGGAAAAACAGCGTGCGGTGGCCGAACGGCTGGTCGGTCGGTGGCGATAGCAGGGCGATGCCGGCCTGCCGCAGCTCCTCGGCGCATTGATCGACCTGCTCGAGGCTGACCCTGAAGGCGAGCTGAAGCGCCGCGCTGCCTGCCGGCAACAGCGCATCCGTCGGAGTTCGGCGTGGTCTGGCCAGCGTCAGCGTGTTCGGGCCGATCTGGTACTCGATCCAGTCTGCCGAAAGCGCGCGGTGCAGCCGGAGGCCAAGCACATCTTCGTAGAAGCGGCGCATCGCCTCCATGTCACGCGCGAAGATGACCGTGTAGTCGATTGCGCGGATGCTCTCGAACGCCGAACCGGTGCCCGCGCCAGGCATCGGCGTCAATCCTCCGCCGCCTTGAACCGGTTCATCCCTTTCATCACGAAGGGGGCGACCAGCGCGATGAACGAAATGCCCAGCAACGTCGCGGAGCCGGGATTCTCCAGCAGGATCATCGGGTCGCCGAGGCTGATCTGCAGCGCGCGCCGCAGTTGCGCCTCCGCCATCGGCCCCAGGATGAGGCCGACCACCATCGGCGCGACGGGATAGTCGTAGCGTCGCATCAGATAGCCGAGATAGCCGAACAGGAAGAGCATGCCGAGTTCGACCGGCGAGGGGTTCACCGCCAGCGTGCCCATCGTCGCGAAGACGAGGATGCCGGCGTAGAGCCAGGGCTGCGGAATCGCCAGCAGCCGGACCCAGAGACCGATCAGCGGCAGGTTCAGGATCACCAGCATGACGTTGGCGATGAAGAGCGAGGCGATCAGGCCCCAGACGAGATCGGGCTTCTCGGCGAAGAGCAGCGGGCCGGGATTGAGGCCGTATTGCTGGAAGCCCGCCAGCATGATCGCAGCCGTGGCCGAGGTCGGCAGGCCGAGCGTCAGCAGCGGCACGAGCACGCCGGCGGCGGCGGCGTTGTTGGCGGCTTCCGGTCCGGCGACGCCTTCGATCGCGCCCTTGCCGAATTCGCCGGGATATTTGCACAGGCGCTTCTCGGTCGAATAGCTCAGGAAGGTCGGAACCTCGGCGCCGCCAGCCGGCAGCGCGCCGATCGGGAAACCGTAGGCCGTGCCGCGCAGCCACGGCGCCCAGGAGCGCTTCCAGTCCTGCCTGCTCATCCAGAGCGAGCCTTTGATCGGGATGATCTCCTCGGGCTCTCGGTAGCGCTTGGACGCGACATAGAGCGCCTCGCCCACGGCGAAGAGCCCCACCGCCAGCGTCGTCACCTCGATGCCGTTGAGCAGTTCGGGCACCCCGAAGGTCAGCCGCGCCTGCCCGGTCAGCCGGTCGATGCCGATGAGTCCGAGCGCGATGCCGATGAACAGGCTGGTCAGGCCGCGCAAAGGCGAATCGCCGAAGGTCGCAGAGACGGTGACGAAGGCCAGGATCATCAGCGCGAAATAGTCCCACGGCCCGAACTTGACCGCGAGCCCGACGAGCCAGGGCGCGAGGAAGGCGAGCCCGATCGTCGCCAGCAGGCCGGCGACGAACGAGCCGATCGCGGCGGTGGCCAACGCCGGTCCGCCGCGTCCGGCCTTGGCCATCTTCGAGCCTTCGAGCGCCGTCGCCAGCGAGGCGCTTTCTCCCGGCGCATTGAGTAGGATCGCGGTGGTCGAGCCGCCATACATGCCGCCATAATAGATGCCCGCGAACATGATCAGCGAGCCGCCGGGGTCGAGCTTGAACGTCACCGGCAGCAGCAGCGCCACGGTCAGCGCCGGGCCGATGCCGGGCAGCACGCCCACCGCGGTGCCGAGGAACACGCCGATCAGGGCAAAAAGCAGCTTCGACGGTTCGAGCGCGACCGAGAAGCCGTTCATCAGGGCGAGAAAGGTTTCCATCGTCTTGGCGGCCCTTACACGAACAGGCGTTCGAGCGGCCCTGACGGGAGGGTCAGCGTCAGCAGCTTCGAGAACATCAGGAAGATCGCCAGGCCGAGCCCGAGCCCGATGCCGATATCGACGGGCAGCGCCTCGCGGCCGAAGCCGCGCGCCGTGCAGGCGAAGACGATCGCGGTGGCGACGATGAAACCACCGCCGGCCGCGATGCAGGCGACGAGGCCGACGAGGCCGCCGATGATCCAGAGGATGGCGCGGTTGTCGGCCGCTTCGGGCTTGGGAATTCCGCCGCGAAACGCCACGACGAGATGGGCGAGACCGAGCACGCCGAGCCCGGCGCAGACGACATAGGGCATTGCCGTCGGCCCCAGGCCGTAGTTCGAAACGATGGTCTGTTTCGAGGCGTCATGGGCGACCACGGCGGCAAGCACCAGCAGCAGCCCTGCGACGACAAGGGCGGGACGATCGACGCCACGGGTGGGGGAGGCTGGTGTCATGGCGTCTCTCGTTAGGCAAATGGCGAAATGGCGGGTGGCGAGTGGATGATGAAGGCGAATGGCGAGCCGCTTTTGGCAGCTCCCCATTCGCTGCTCGCCATTCGTCCCTTACTTCACCAGGCCGACGTCCTTCATCACCTTGGAGACGCGCGCATCCTCGGCCTTCAGGAAGGTCTCGAACTCTGCGCTGGCGAGATAGGCGTCGTCCCAGCCGCGCGCCTTCAGGATCTCGGTCCATTCCTTCGACTTCACCATCTTGTCCATGGCGTCGGCGAGAACCTTGCGCTGGTCGGCGCTGATCCCGGGAGGGGCGACGACCGAGCGCCAGTTCAGCAGTTCGACGTCGACGCCCTGCTCCTTGAACGTCGGCGCATCGGGCGCATTGCTCAGCCGCTTGGGCGCCGAGACGGCGATGACGCGCAGTTTGCCGGCCTTGATCTGGCCCTCGAACTCGCCATAGCCGGACACGCCGGCCGTGACGCGTCCGCCGAGCATCGCGGCCAGCGCTTCGCCGCCGCCGGAGAAGGCGATGTAGTTGACCTTGCTGGTGTCGCCGCCGACGGCGCCCGTCACCAGAGCCGCGAGGATGTGGTCCGCGCCACCCGCCGAGCCGCCGGCCCAGGTCACCTTGCCGGGATCGGCCTTGATCCGGTCGCCGAGATCCTTGGCGTTCTTGATCGGCGATTCGGTCGGCACCACCACGACGAGCGCTTCGGCCGTCAGCCGCGCGATCGGCGTCGTCTGGCTCAGGTTGACCGGCGACTTGTTGAGCAGGATCGCGCCCACCATGACGAAGCCGTTGACCATCAACTGGCTGCCGTCGCCCTTGCCGCTGTTGATGAGCTGGGCGAGACCGATCGTGCCGCCCGCGCCAGGCACGTTGGCGACCTGAACGCTCTTGGCGATGCCCGACTGCGTCAGCGCCTGCTGCATCGAGCGGGCGGTGCCGTCCCAGCCGCCGCCGGGCGCGGCCGGCGCCATGATCTTCAGTTCGAGCTGCGCGAAGGCCGCCGTGGTCAGGCCGGCGAGCGCGACCGCCGTCACGGCCGTGCGCTTCAGAATGGATGTCAGCATCGTGGTTCCTCCCATCGCGGATTTTCCGCTGGTTCCCGTCGGCAGTGGCGCGTTGACGCAGCTTCCGTCAATTGCTCCAGATTGCATAATCTCAAGTCAAGGTCTTTCGCATGGCGCGGAGGTTGCGGGAAGATACATGGCCCTCTTGCAGGCCGCCCCCGATCACGCGGCTTTTGCTTTGCCGCCCCGTTCGCGATCGCGTAAGCGCTCCGCCATGAGTCCGCCGCCAGCCACGCTTCATCCCGGGTATGCGCCGCATGCCGAGGCGCCCGCGACGCGTCGCGCCCGCGCGCTCGACAGGGTTGGTGCAGGCCTGTTAGTCGCGCTGCCGCTGGCGATGTGGCTCGCAAACCGCTCCGCTCCGCTCGTGCTCGGCCTGTCCGCCATCGCATTCCTTGCCGCGCTCTGGCTGCGCGGCGGCCATCGCAGGCTGTTAGAACGAGTGCGCGGCGCGCTCGCGAGCCCGGTCGGCCTCGCGATCGTCGCCTTCCTGCTCTGGTCGCTCGTCTCGCTCGGCTGGAGCCATCGCCCGGCGCAGGGGCTGGCGATGTGGGGCGAGTTCGCCTTGCCTCTGGCCTGCGGCCTCGTCATCGCCCTGAGCGGCGGATTGAGGCCGGACATCCGCCTGTCTCGCGCGCTCGCCATCTCGCTCACCCTCGCCTGCGCGCTCATCATGGTCGAGCTGGCGAGCGGGCTGTCCCAGCGCGCCCAGCTCGGCATCGGCCGGCCCTATGGCTTCATCTTCAATCGCCCGGTCCTGACCTGCGTCGCGCTGATGGCGGCCGCCCTGCCGCCTCTGCTTCACCATGGCGCGACGCGGCGGGTCGACAGGGCGCTCGCAATCGTTCTGGTATCGAGCGTCGGCGCGCTTGCCATCGTTGCCGACAGCGGCGCGGCCGTGCTCGGCTTCGGCATCATGTTGCTGATCTGGGCGCTGGCTCTGCTCGCGCCACGCCTGACCCTCGCCCTCGTCGCGCTCGGCTTCGTCGCGACGATGGCGCTCGCCCCGGTGCTGGGGCTGCTCGCCAATTCAGCCTTACCGCCCGCTCTGCACAAGACGCTGGCGCAGTCGCACACGCGTGAGCGCGTCGCGATCTGGCTGAGTTTTGGCGAGGCGATCCGCGCGAGACCGCTGATAGGCTCGGGCTTTGGCGCATCGGCGGCGCTGGACAGCCACCCCGTCGCCCGGCATGTCGCGCCCCTGCATCGCGAGATGCTCGCCGTCGGCCATCCCCACAGCGCGCCGATGCAGGCCTGGGTCGAGACCGGGATCGCCGGCGCGGCCTGCCTCGCCTTCGCCGGCCTCATGCTGCTCGGGCGGCTGCGACATCTGCCGGCGCGCGCTCTCGCGCCGCGTCTGGCGCTGTTTGCGATGGCGCTTGGCGTCGCCTCCGTGGCGCATGGCGCCTGGCAGGGATGGTGGATCGCGGCGCTGGCTGCGGGCGCTGCCTTGCTCTGGACCGGGCTCGACCAAAACGATCAAGCGAAGAAAGACCAGTGATGAGCGAATTCGACGTCGATCTCTTCGTCATCGGCGCCGGCTCCGGCGGCACGCGCGCCGCCCGGATCGCGTCCGGCCATGGCGCGCGCGTCATGATCGCGGAGGAGGACCGCATCGGCGGCACCTGCGTCATCCGGGGCTGCGTGCCCAAGAAGCTCTTCGTCTATGCCAGCCGCTTCACCGAGGACTTCGAGGACGCGGCCGGCTTCGGCTGGAGCGTCGGCAAGCCGACATTCGACTGGCCGACCCTGCGCGATGCCGTGGCGAACGAGGTCACGCGTCTCTCGGGCCTTTACCGCAAGGGGCTGGAGGCAGCCGGCGTTTCGATCCGCGAGGAGCGCGCCGTGGTCGAAGGCCCCCATGAGGTGCGCCTGCAAAAAAGCGGCGACCTGATCCGGGCCAGACATATCCTCGTCGCCACGGGAGGCTGGCCCGCCTTCGACCCTCCGATCCCCGGCGGAGAACTCGGCATCTCCTCCAACGAGGTGTTTCATCTGCCGAGCCTGCCCAGCCGCATGCTCGTCGTCGGCGGCGGCTATATCGCGCTCGAATTCGCCTGCGTCTTCGCGCGGCTCGGCGTCGCGGTGACGCTGCTGCATCGTGGCGACAACGTCCTGCGCGGCTTCGACGAGGATATCCGCACCCGCCTGCGCGACGCGCTCTCCCATGCCGGCCTCAGCTTGCGGCTCGGCTGCACCGTCGACCGCATCGAGGATCTCGGCGGGGGCGTGAAGCGGGCCCATTGCGCCTCGGGCGCGCCGATCGATGCGGAGGTCATCCTGGTCGCGACGGGCCGTCGCCCGCATACGGCAGGCCTCGGGCTGGAGCAGGCGGGCGTCAAGCTCGGCCCTATCGGCCAGGTCATCGTCGACCGGGAATCCGCCTCCAGCGTGCCCTCGATCCACGCCGTCGGCGACGTCACTAACCGCATCAACCTGACGCCGGTCGCGATCCGCGAGGGCCACGCCTTCGCGGATACGACCTTCGGCGGCAAACCCTGGCGCATGGAGCATGGCCTGGTGGCGTCCGCGGTCTTCACCACGCCGGAGATCGGCACGGTGGGCCTCAGCGAGCAGCAGGCCATCGCCGCCGGCCATGAACTGCGCATCTTCGAATCCGGCTTTCGTCCGATGAAGGCGACGATCTCCGGCCGTCAGGAGCGCATCTACATGAAGCTCGTGGTCGACGCGAAGACCGACAAGGTGCTCGGCGTCCACATCCTCGGCCATGATGCGGGCGAGATCATCCAGGCGGTCGCCATCGCCGTGACGATGGGCGCGACCAAGGCCGATTTCGATGCCACCATCGCGCTCCATCCGAGCGCTGCGGAAGAACTGGTGACCATGCGGACGGCGCGGGCGGGCTGATTGCGTCGATGGTCGGCGGGGCCTATTCTAGAACGCTCGACAAGCATTCCAGAATGGATGTGCCGCCATGGGCATCAGCATCAAGAACGACGAGGTCGAGGCGCTCGCCCGCCGCCTCGCCGACAGGCACGGCAAGGGTCTGACGGAGATCGTCCACGAGGCTTTGCGGGAAAAGGCGGAGCGCGAAGGCGCCGAGCCGACGCTGTGGGAGAAGCTGGCGCCGATCCGGGCGCGTCTGGCAAAGGCCGGCAAGACGGGGCTGGTCGCCGACAAGGCCTTCTACGACGAGATCAACGGCGAGGACGAGCGCCGATGATCGTCGTCGATGCGTCGGCGATCGTCGGTATCATGGCTGAGGAAAGCGATAGCCGTGATCTTGCGGCGCGGCTGCAGGCGTTGCCGGCTGGGGCGGGCCGACGCTTCGCTTCGACGGTGACTATTTGGGAAGCGGCCCTGGCGATGGCCCGACTTTGGCGTATCGATCGGCAGCAAGGCTTTTTCGAAGTCGCTGAATTTCTGAAGGTCACACAGATAACGCCGCTTCCTCCGGATATGGCGATCTCCACCCTCGCGGTCGCGGCAGCCGAACGCTACGGCATGGGCGGCGGCCGACCGGGCGTCCTCAATCTCGGCGACTGCTTTTCCTACGCGACGGCCAAACACCTCAACGCGGCTCTGCTGTTCAAAGGCGATGATTTCAGCCGGACCGATGTCGCGTGTGCATAATGCGCGAGGAACGCGGTCGTCGAGACGGCTTGAATCGACACCGCAGGGCCTTGAATCGGCGTGCGACGCGCTTGAATCGGTTTCTGATCCGTCGGATTCAATCAGCGAGCGGAAACGCGCAACGCCCTGAAAGGATTCGCGTTTCGACACTCGTGATGCCGAGCCGCATCGCGCCCGGGCGATCGCGCGCGATGGTGGTCCGCGCGATAGTGGTCATCGTGCTGGCTTGGGTGTATAGGCCCGCCTTCGCGCTGACACGAGGTTAACGGCCGCGCGATTATCGAATCAGGAGCAGACGTGATGTCCGAGCGGTGGACGCCAGAGAGCTGGAGGGCAAAGCCCGTCCAGCAGATTCCGGATTATCCGGACCAGGCAGCCCTTAAGGCGGTCGAGCAGCAGCTCGCCGGCTTTCCGCCGCTGGTTTTTGCAGGCGAGGCGCGCAAGCTCAAGCGGGCGTTGAGCAAGGTCGCCGCCGGCGAGGCCTTCCTGCTGCAGGGGGGCGATTGCGCCGAGAGCTTCGCCGAGCATTCGGCCGACAACATCCGCGATTTCTTCCGGCTCTTCCTTCAGATGGCGGTGGTGCTGACCTTCGCCGGCGGCTCGCCGGTGGTGAAGGTCGGGCGCATCGCCGGTCAGTTCGCCAAGCCGCGCTCGGCTCCGATGGAGACGGTCGGCGGCGTCGAGCTGCCGAGCTACAAGGGCGACATCGTCAACGACATCGAGTTCACGGCCGAGGCGCGCATCCCCGATCCGCGCCGCCAGCTCGAAGCCTATCGCCAGTCGGCCGCGACGCTGAACCTGATCCGCGCCTTCGCCACCGGCGGCTATGCCAATCTCGACCATGTCCATGGCTGGATGCTGGGCTTCGTCAAGGATAGCCCGCAGTCGCATCGCTACACCGAGGTGGCCGGTCGCATCACCGAGGCGCTCGACTTCATGCGCGCCATCGGCATCGATCCCGAGACGCATCCCGAGATGCGGATGACGGATTTCTACACCAGCCACGAGGCGCTTCTGCTCGGCTACGAGCAGGCGATGACGCGCACGGATTCGACCACCGGCGAGTGGTACGACACGTCAGGCCACATGGTCTGGATCGGTGACCGCACGCGCCAACTCGACCATGCCCATGTCGAGTTCTTCCGCGGCATAAGGAACCCGATCGGCCTGAAATGCGGCCCCTCGACCACGGTTGACGGGCTGCTGAAGCTGATCGACGTGCTCGATCCGGGCAACCAGCCGGGCCGCCTGACCCTGATCGGCCGTTTCGGCGCCGACAAGGTCTTCGACAACCTGCCGGCACTGGTGCGCGCCACCAAACGGGAAGGTCGCAACGTCGTCTGGTCCTGCGACCCGATGCACGGCAACACGGTCAAGGCCGGCAACTACAAGACCCGCCCCTTCGACCTGATCCTGACCGAGGTGAAGAACTTCTTCGCGGTGCATCAGGCGGAAGGCACCCATGCCGGCGGCCTGCATCTGGAGATGACCGGCAAGAACGTCACCGAATGCACCGGCGGCGCGCGCGGCATGACAGATGCGGACCTGAACGACCGCTACCACACGGTCTGCGATCCGCGCCTCAACGCCGAGCAGGCGCTGGAACTCGCCTTCCTCGTGGCCGAACTGGTCAAGCGCGAGCGGGCAGGGCGGGCGCGGCCGGCGGTCGAGGCGGCGGAGTAGGCGCAGTCCGGGAAACCGACTGCCGGAGCAAATCAGAAGGGCGCGGCCGGAGCCGCGCCCTTCTTGCTGCGTCGAGCGGTCCCGATCAGAACTTCAGGGCCGCCGCCACGCGTCCGGTGTTGATTGTCGTCGTGGTTCCCTCGACATCGGCGAAGCGGACGGCCTGATATTCCGCGCGGACGAAGAGGTTGTCGGCCAGCGCCCAGTCGATACCGCCGCCGAAGGTCAGGCCGTAGCCATAGACGTTCTTCTTGGCGCTTCCGACCCGCAGGAACGGATCATAGCCGCTGGCGGTGAAGTTCTCGATCGCGCCGGTGACGGTGTTCGTCCGCGTCACGCGCCAGGTCGCATCGATCGTCGATGTCGTGTCGAACCGCCCGACAGCGCCGCCCAGTGTGAAGTAGGGCATGATCCTGCCATATCCCCAGCCGAAGCGGATGCGGGCCGAGGCATAGTCCTGCAGCCGGGCGGCCTGGGTTGTGGTCAGCGAGATGCCATTTAGAGCGCCGTCTGACGTGGTGATCTGCCGTGCGATGAAATCATTGATGCGATAGTCATGTCCCGATCGCGTGTAGTCGGCCTCGATACCGATCACGGCGTCGCCAAAGGCCCAGTTGTAGCCGGCGAAGCCGAAGAACTGCGCGCCGCTGTCGCGCTTTTCGGGCAGTTCGCTGACGAGCGATCCGACGTCGAACTGCGCGCCGAGATTCGTGTTGCGGAATGCCTGGCGGGCAAGCGCCTGAAGACCGCTGCCGGATTCGAACGTCGTGTTGGACATGCCCGCGCCGCCGCCGACGTAAAACCCCGTCCAGCTGAAGCGCTCGCTGAAATAGTCCGAGGGCGGTTGCGGCGTGTCCTCGATCTGCGAACCGCGCAGGACGGGGTAGTCGGCGGCCGAGGCCTGCGATGCGGTGAGGCCTTGCGAGGCGACGCCGAGGCCGCAGGCGAGCAGGGCAGCTGCGGCGATGGAGGGTTTACGCATCTTCGCTTCTCCGGACGAGGCCGGCGCGGATTCGAGCGTGGCCTGCCTTGATTCATGCGCGATTAACCCTAACGGTCGGTTAAGCCGCAGACTCCGCGCAACTGCGCGTTGCTGGCGCGGCGTCGCCGCGCTACAGCCTCGCCATGACTGCGACCTCCCTCCGCATCGCCCTCGCGCAGCTCAACCCGACCATTGGCGACATTGCCGGCAACGCCGCCCTGATCCGCGCCGCGCGCCGGCAGGCAACCGACGCCGGCGCGGAGTTGGTGGCGTTTCCCGAACTGTTTCTCTGCGGCTGGCCCCCCGAGGATCTCGCGCTTGCGCCCGCCTTTCAGGACGCCTGCCGCAAGACCTGCGAGAACCTGGCCCGCGAAACCGCCGACGGTGGCCCGGCGCTGCTGGTCGGCCTGCCCTGGGTCGAGGGCGGCAGGCTCTACAATGCAGTCACGCTGCTCGATGCCGGGCTGATCCAGTCGGTGCGCTTCAAGGTCGCGCTGGAGCGGGATGGGGTCGTCGACGAGCCGCGCGCCTTCACTGCAGGCCCCTTGCCGGGGCCGATCGTCTTCCGCGACAAGGTCCGGCTCGGCGTGCCGCTCGGCGCCGATTTGCGCGATGAGGAAGTCGTCGAATGCCTCGCCGAGACCGGGGCGGAGTTGCTGCTGGCGCTGGCGGCCTCGCCCTTCCGGCGTGGCGGCGGCGACGCCCGCCTGAGCACGGCCGTCGCCCGCATCGTCGAATCCGACCTACCGCTGGTCTGGCTCAACCAGACCGGCGGACAAGGGGAGCTTGTCTTCGACGGAGCCTCCTTCGCGCTCGCCGCCGACCGCAGCCTGACGCATCAGCTTCCGGCATTTGGGGACGCGCTGGTCGTGACGGAGTGGCGGCGCGAGGCCGGACGCTGGCGCAGCGTTCCTGGCGATGTTGCGGCGATCGAGACGGCCGACGAGGCTGACTATGCGGCCTGCGTGCTTGCGCTGCGCGATTTTGCCGGCAAAAGCGGACTTGGGCGCATCCTGCTTCATGATCTTGCCGATGCCGGCTCGGCGCTGGCCGCCGCGATGGCGGTCGATGCGCTCGGGCCAGAGCATCTGCTGCGCGCGCCCGCCGGGCCGGGCTTTGTCCCGCCGCAGACGCTTTCGATCGTTGGCATCGACGCGTCGCGTCTGGCGCTGGGCGAGGGCTCGGCTCCGGGCGACTTCAACCCGCTTAAGGACATTCCGGCGACGCAGGTTACGCGGCTTCTCGCCTTGCGCCGGAACTGGCGGCCGCCCGGCGCGCTCGGCCCGGAAGGGGGTGAGGGGCTCGAACGCTTTATGCCGGCCGACGCCGCGCAGGACGAGATCATCGCCGCGCTCGCCGATCCTGCGCTGCGCGTCGCCGACATCGTCGCGCGCGGATATGACCGCGATGAGGTCGTGCGGCTGATGCGGGCGCTCTTCCATAGCGAAGGCGCGCGCCGTCGGGCTGCGCCGGGACCGCTGCTGTCGTCCGATGCCATGACGCCGCGCCTCTTGCCGCTGCTTCACCGCTTCGAGGAAGCGGGATGCACGTCATATGAGCCCGACCAAAGCCTCGTCCGGGGTGTCGGCAAAGCCGGGGGCGAGAGCTTCGATTTCTGAAGCACGCGCAATTGCCGCCCTTCGGCAAACCCGCCATAAGCCCAGCCCATGACAACCCCGACCATGACAACACCGCTCGTCCGCTCCGCGCCGTCGCCCACTGGCTATCTGCATATCGGCAATGCCCGCTCGGCGCTGTTCAATTGGCTGTTCGCGCGTCGGCATGGCGGGCGTTTCCTGTTGCGCTTCGACGATACCGATTTGGGTCGCTCGACCCCTGAGTTCGCCGCCGCCATCGCCGAGGACCTTGCTTGGCTCGGCATCGTGCCCGACGCGGTCATCAGCCAGTCGCAGCGGCTGGCGCTCTACGACGAGGCCGCCGCGCGGTTGCGCGCGTCGGGCCGGCTCTATCCCTGCTACGAGACCGCCGACGAACTCGACCGCCGCCGCAAGCGACAGCTCGCGCGCGGCCTGCCGCCGGTCTATGACCGCGCCGCATTGGGCCTGACCGCCGAGGATCGCGCCCGGCTGGAAGCCGAGGGCCGCCGGCCGCATTGGCGCTTCAAGCTCGACGCGCGCGTGGTCGCCTGGAACGACCTCGTCCGTGGCGAGGCCCATGTCGATTGCGCCTCGCTGTCCGATCAGGTGCTGATCCGCGAGGATGGCAGCTATCTCTACCATCTGCCCTCGGTTGTGGACGACGCCGAGACCGGCATCACCCACATCATCCGAGGCGAGGACCACGTCACCAACACGGCGGTCCATATCCAGATCTTCGAGGCGCTGGGCGCTGCGCTGCCGGTCTTCGCCCACCACAACCTGCTGACCACCGTGAGCGGCGAGGGCCTGTCCAAGCGCCTCGGCCATCTCTCGCTGCGCGGCTTGCGCGAGGCCGGAATCGAAGCGCTTGCCGTTGCCGCGCTGGCGACGCTGACCGGCTCGTCCGATGCGGTGCGGCCCGTGTCGAGCCTGGATGAACTGGCCGCATTGGTCGATCTCGCCCATGTCTCGCGCGCGCCTGCCAAATTCGACGAGCACGAACTGGAGACCTTAAGCGCCCGTACGCTGCATCAGCTCCCGCTGGCTGCCGTAACGGAGCGATTGGCGGCGCTTGGTGTGCCGGCAACCGAGCCGTTCTGGCTCGCCGTGCGCGGCAACCTCGCCCGGCTCGACGAGGCTGCAAGCTGGTGGCGCGTCGTGTCGGGGCCGATCGATCCTGTCGTCGTCGACGCCCCGCTGGCCGCGACGGCCGCAAGCCTGCTCCCGCCCGAACCGTTCGACGCCACGACCTGGAAGAGCTGGACGCAAGCCGTCTCCGCCGCCACGGGCCTGAAGGGCAGGGCGCTGTTCATGCCGCTGCGGCAGGCGCTCACCGGTTTGGAACACGGGCCGGAGCTGGCGGCGCTGCTGCCGCTGATTGGCCGGGACAAGGCGCTGAAGCGGCTCGCGGGCGAGGCGGCCTAGGGCCGCGTCGCCGACGGCCCGAGATTGGGCGCGAGGTTCGGCGCGACGATCCGCACGGTGCGCTTCTCACCGGTGACGCTCTGCGTCTCGCGCTTGAGCCCGTCACCCTTGTCGAGCACCTTCTCGCCGACCGATTGCGGCCCGACGCCGGCCGATTCCGTTCCCGCTGTCGGAGAGTTTTCGGAGGGCAGCGGCGTCTCTTCGGCAGGCGTGGGCGCGGCCGTCGGCTGTACGGCAGGCGCGGCTCCGCGTCGGCGCGGATCGGGCCTCTCGGCCTTGGGGCGCGACAGTTCGGCGGCGCGCTGCTCGGTGACGATGACGTCGCCCTTGCGCTTGTCGAGCAGGTATTCCGCCTCCTTCAGCACCTGCGCCCAGCTCTGGCCTTGCGCCTTGCAGGTGCAGGCGGAATCGAAGCTGCGCTGGTATTTGCCGGCATTGGGCAGGGAGATGTAGGGCTGGCCGGTGCTGCGCGAGACGGCGTTCTGGATGTCGCCGCCATTGGTCATGCCGAAGGCCGAGGTTTCAGCGCCGGGGCAGAGCGCCTGGCACATCTCGTCGGCTCCATCGCGCCCGCCGGGGCTGTTGGCCAGCGGGAAGAAGAAACCGTCGCAGCTGCGCACGCAGACGGTGTACGGCCCGCCCGAACGCGGCTTCTCGGGCTCCAGAGGCTGCTCCGGATCGAGCTCCGGCAGGGTCGAGTCGTATTCGCCGCGCCTCGGCTCCAGCCCGAAGATCGTCTCGAAGAAGCCGCGCTGCTGCGGCTGGGCGCGGCAGTTGTTCTCGATCGCCGCCATGAGCTGCGCCCGGCGCTGCGGATCGCCGCCGCCCTGCGCCTGGCGCTGCAGCGCGCCATACTGGGCCTGCAACTGGCCGATCTGGGCGCGCAAGCCCCCGCATTGCGGCGGCGGCTGTTCGCCGAAGAACAGGAAGCCGCCACGCTCGCAGCCCATGGCGCGGTACTGGCCGACAGACTGGTTGAGTTGTGCGCCGACGCGCCGCGCCGCGTCAGCCGCGCGCGGATCGCCGCTGCGCTGGCCTTGAAGGCTCGCCAGCTCTGAACGCCAGGCGTTGCAGGACGGCGATTGCGCCAGCGCCGTGCCGGCCATCGCGGCAAAAGCGGCCAGCGCTGTGGCGAAGCGTCTCGATAAGGCTGACATCATCGCCGTTGCGGTCATTCCACCCGAGTTCTGCGTTCGACCCTTCGGGCCGCCGGTACCAAAGCCCAAGAACGCGACGGAACTATGGACGGTGTCCCGGAATGTCACGGCCGGAGGGCAACAAGTCCTGTCAGACCGCTCCGAAATGGCAGATTCGGCGCTCAGCGGCAAATGCCGTCGGGTTTGCGACCGGCGCGACGCAGTGGTGCATGATCGACCGGCGCGCTAGAACGGCATGGCGTCCGGCAATCGCGCCGTCCGCTGCTCCCGCCGCGATGACCCGATGTCGACCAGCGCCGCCCCTCGTCCGCTCCAGCAAGTCCTTGCGCTTGGAGACGCCTTCATTCCCGAACTGCCGAACTATTATCGCGGCAAGGTCCGGGAGAATTACGACCTGCCCGACGGCCGCCGCATCCTGATCTCGACCGACCGGCTCAGCGCCTTCGACCGCGCCATCGCCGCGATTCCGCTGAAGGGGCAGGTTCTGACGCAGACGGCCCGCTGGTGGTTCGAGGCGACCGCCGACATCTGCCCCAACCATGTGCTGGATTACCCCGACCCCAACGTCGTCATCGGCAAGCGGCTGGACATCCTGCCGGTCGAGATCATCGTGCGGGGCTATCTTGCCGGCACGACCGGCACCTCGATCCTGACGCTTTACAAGCAGGGTGCGCGCGAGATGTACGGGATGCGCTTTTCCGATGGCCTGCGCGACAACGAGGCGCTGCCGCAAGCGGTGATCACCCCGACCAGCAAGGCGTTCGACGGCGGCCATGACGAGCCGCTGTCCGCGGCCGGCATCGTCGAGACCGGCCTGCTGACGCAGGCGCAATGGGACGAGGTGTCGGGCTACGCGCTGGCGCTCTTCGCGCGCGGACAGGCTCTCGCTGCCGATCGCGGGCTGATCCTCGCCGACACGAAGTACGAGTTCGGCGCCGATGCGGACGGCCGCATCCTGCTGGCCGACGAAATCCACACCCCCGATTCCAGCCGCTACTGGTTCGGCGAGAGCTACCCCGGGCGCTTCGAGCGGGGCGAAAAGCCGGAATCTTTCGACAAGGATTTCGTCCGCAACTGGGTCGTCTCCCGCTGCGACCCGTACCGGGAAGAGCTGCCGCCGATCCCGCCGGAGCTGATATCGCAGACCTCGGATGTCTATGTCCGCGCCTATGAGACCATCACAGGTCAGGTCTTTGTCCCACCGCCCGCCGGCGAGCCGCCGCTGGAGCGGATCAGGCGGAATCTCGCGCGGTATTTTGAGCGAGGCCGGGAAGCCGATCACGTCTCCTCCTCGCGATAGCCCCCTGCCAGATGCCGACCGCGTTCGGTCAGCGTCGCCAGCACGCGCTCGAACACCTTGAGTTCGTCGGCTGCGATCCCTTCCGTCCAGCGCGCCTGAAAGGCCAGCGCCAGCGGCACGATCTGGGCATAGACGCGTGTCCCCGCCGGCGTGAGCGCGATGAAGGCCTCGCGCCGGTCCTGCCGGTTCTCGGCGCGCGAGACGAGCCCGCGCGATTCGAGCTCGCGCACGGCGCGCGACACCTTCGTCTTGTGCATCTGCGCCAGCTCGCCGATGTCGCGCGAGGTCAGCTTGCCGAACTCGCCGAGTTGCGCCACGACGCGCCATTGCGGGATATCGATCCCGAAATGCGCCCCGTAGATGCGTCCCAGGGCCCGGCTGGCGAAGAAGCCGACGACGTTCAGCCGGTAGGGCAGGAACTGCTCGAGATGCAGCGCGGGCTCGCTCGGCTTCGTTGACATCGGCTCCGCTTCACTATTAGTTTCAAACGCAACTAATTGGCGCGCTTGCGCAAGCGCGCCCGCCGGCGCGAGAGGATTGCCCAGCCGTGATGCGACCCTCACCGCGCCCTGAGCCGGTTCATGAAGCTGTCATAGGACAGCTCCGCGACCTGCCACCAGAGCAGGTTCTCGCCGCGGAAAGCGACCATCGAGTCGTAGCCCTTCTTGAACAGCTCGCTCTTGGCGGAGGTCTCGGCGTAGTACTCTTCGGCCGCCTTGAGGGCGGCCTCCATCACCGGGATGGGGAAGGCCTTGAGCTGCGCGCCCTGCGCGACCAGACGGCGCAGTCCGCCTGGATTGACCGCATCGTACTTCGCCAGCATCCAGTTGTTGGCCGCCTCGCAGGCATGGAACACGATGGCCTGATAATGCTTGGGCAGCCTGTTCCAGGCCTCCTGCCCGATGACGAGATGCAGCATCGCGCCACCCTCCCACCAGCCCGGGTAGTAATAGTTCTTGGCGACGCGCACGAAGCCGAGCTTCTCGTCGTCATAGGGGCCGACGAACTCGGCGGCGTCGATCGTGCCGCGCTCCAGAGCCGGATAGACGTCACCGGCGGCGATCTGCGTCGGCACCACGCCGAGCTTGGCCAGCACTTGCCCGCCCATGCCGCCGATGCGGAACTTCAGCCCCTTGAGGTCGTCGAGCGTATTGATCTCCTTGCGGAAGAACCCGCCCATCTGGCAGCCGGAATTGCCGCACGGGATGGAGTAGGCCCCGAACTTGGCCAAGGCCTCGTTGACGACCGCCTCGCCGCCGCCGAAATACCACCAGCTATGCTGCTGGCGGGCGTTCAGGCCGAAGGGGATGCCGGTGCCGAGCCCCAGCGCCGGCTCCTTGCCGACATAGAAATAGGTCGGCGTGTGCGCGCATTCGACGGTGCCGGAGGTGACCGCGTCGAGCGCCTGCAGGCCGGGCACGATTTCGCCGGCCGAGAAGGCCTGGACCTGAAACTTGCCGTCGGTGGCGTCGGCCATGAACTTGGCGAATTGCTGCGCGGTGCCGTAGATGGTGTCGAGCGACCGCGGGAAGCTCGAGGTCAGCCGCCAGCGCACCTCCGGCATCGCCTGCGCGATCGCGGGCATGGCGACGGGCGTAGCGGCGGCGGCGAGAGCGCCCGTTTTCAAAAAGTCGCGGCGTTTCATATGGTCACCTCCCAAAAAGCTCTTGCGCCATTTCTGGCGCGTCCGGGAAAGAATGAAAAGACATGAAGCTCGCTTCGCTCGCGCATGGCCGGGACGGCCGCCTCGTCGTGGTCTCCAGGGATCTGACGCGCGCCACCGACGCCTTCCCGGTCGTCGCGACGCTGCAGGCCGCCCTCGACGACTGGGACCGCCATGCGCCGCGCCTCGCCGACCTCGCCGAGGGGCTGGAGCATGGCTCGGTGCCCTCCTTTCGCTTCCACGAGCATGACTGCGCCTCGCCCTTGCCGCGCGCCTATCAGTGGCTCGACGGTTCGGCCTATGTGAACCATGTCGATCTGGTGCGGAAGGCGCGGGGCGCGCAGATGCCCGAGAGCTTCTGGACCGACCCGCTGATGTATCAGGGCGGCTCCGACGCCAGCCTCGGCCCGCGCGCACCCGTCCACGCCCGCAGCGAGGAACACGGCATCGATTTCGAGGCCGAGATCGCGGTCGTCACCGGCGACGTTCCAATGGGCGTGACAGCCGCCGAAGCGCTGGGCCATGTCCGCCTCGTCATGCTCGCAAACGACGTGAGCCTGCGGAATCTGATCGCGAGCGAACTGGCGAAAGGCTTTGGATTCGTTCAGTCAAAGCCGCCCAGCGCCTTCTCGCCGGTGGCCGTGTCGCCAGACGAATTGGGCGGCGCATGGCGGGACGGAAAACTCCATCTGCCTCTGCTGACGCAGGTCAACGGCAAGCCTTTCGGCAAGCCCGACGCCGGCGTCGACATGACCTTCGATTTCGGCGCGCTCATCGCGCACGCCGCAAAAACCCGCCCGCTCGGGGCCGGCACCATCATCGGCTCTGGCACCGTCTCCAATCGCGACAAGGCCGGCGGCCCTGGTCTGCCCGTCGCCAAGGGCGGGCTCGGCTATGCCTGCATCGCCGAGCAGCGCATGGTCGAGACCATTCTGGAGGGCGCGGCCGCGACACCGTTCCTGCGATTCGGCGACAGCGTCCGCATCGAGATGAAGGACGCAAGCGGCCATTCCATCTTCGGCGCCATCGAACAGGACATCCTGCCCCATGCCATCTGAAAAGCCCGCCTTCGCCTCAAGCGCCGATCTCGGCGAGAAGACGATCTCGTTCGACGAAATCGGCAAGGGCGTCTACGCCTACACCGCCGAGGGCGACCCCAACACCGGCGTCGTCGTCGGCGATGACAGCGTGCTCATCTTCGACGCGCAGGCGACGCCGAAAATGGCCCAGACCGTGATCGACCGCGTCCGCGCCGTTACTGACAAGCCGATCCGCCATGTCGTGCTGTCGCATTACCACGCCGTACGCGTGCTCGGCGCGCCGGCCTATGGTGCGAGCGCGATCATCTGCTCGGATGCCGCCCGCGCCATGATCGTGGAGCGCGGCGAGGCGGACAAGGCGAGCGAGATCGGCCGCTTCCCGCGTCTGTTCCAGGGCGCGGAGTCGATCCGCCCCGGCCTGACCTGGCCGACCACGACCTTTTCGGAGGATTGCTCGCTCTGGCTCGGCAAGCGTGAGGTCAGGCTGATGTCGCTCGGCCGTGGCCACACCGCGGGCGACATCGTCGCCTGGATTCCCGATGCGAATGTCTCCTTCGCCGGCGATCTCGTCGAGTACGGGGCCACGCCCTATTGCGGCGACGCGCATTTCACCGACTGGCCCGATACGCTGGACAATCTCAGTGCGCTCGGCTCGGTCGCCATGGTGCCGGGACGTGGCGCGGCCTTGGTCGGCGAGGCGATGGTGGCGGACGGCATCGGCGGCACGCGCGCTTTTCTCAGCGACCTGTTCGAGGCCGTGAAGCAGAATGCCTCGGCCGGCCGCTCGCTGCGCGAAACCTTCGAGCGCGTCCATGCCGCCCTCAAGCCGTCCTATGGCGACTGGGTCATCTTCGAGCACTGCCTGCCCTTCAATGTCTCCCGCGCTTTCGACGAGGCGAACGGCCTCGACCATCCGCGCATCTGGACCGACGAGCGCGATCGGCAGATGTGGCTGGAGTTGCGGGGCTAGGGCTGACGTTGAAGATCAACAGAACAGCTATTCGGGTCCGCCGCTCGGCGAGCCGCTGTTGTGAGGCAGCGGAGACCTTCGGTTCACGCCGCCCTTGGCCGTATCGCCGAATAATCCGCGGCCGCCTCCGCCTTCGACAGGTCATGAGCCAGTTGCAGGTTCAGCCAGAAGCGTGGGTCGGTATCAAAATAGCGGCCGAGGCGGATCGCCGTGTCGGCGGTGACATCGCGCCGCTCTCGCGCAAGATCGCTGATGCGGTTGCTCGGGACGCCGAGCGCGCTGGCCAGCCGGCGTGCGCTGAGGCCGAGCGGCGCAAGATACTCCTCGCGCAGCACCTCGCCGGGGTGAGTTCTGATTCGGGACATCGAGCTATCTCCTGTCAGTGGTAATCGACGATGACGACGTCTTCCGGCCAATCTCCATCCCAGCGGAAACAGATGCGCCACTGGTCGTTGATGCGAATGCTCCATTGCCCCTTGCGATCGCCCTTCAGGCTTTCGAGGCGGTTGCCCGGCGGTGAGCGCAGATCGCGCAACGCGGTCGCGGCGTCGAGAACGTCAAGCTTCCGCTTCACGATCCGTTCGATGCATCGCCACGCCGCCTTGGTCTCCCGCCCCAGGAAAACATCCTCTGTCGCGCGATCAGCAAAGCTGGCAATCATTGGGTCAATATGCGGTGCGTATCGCATATCGGTCAAGACTGAGGCATGCTGATGTCTTCCCGCCAATTCGCCTATCGCCGCTCGCCCGATCAGGACGCACGCATCCCTGCGCATCACCCGGTTGTCATCGTCGGAGCCGGCCCCGTCGGCCTGACGCTGGCGCTCGATCTCGCGCGTCGCGCCATTCCCGTCGTGCTGATCGACGACAGCGACCGCATCGGCGAGGGCTCGCGCGCCATCTGCTTCGCCAAGCGCACGCTGGAAATCTTCGACCGGCTGGGTCTGGCCGAGGCCATGGTCGATAAGGGCGTGACTTGGCGGCGCGGCCGCGTCTTTCGCGGCGAGCACGAGCTCTATGATTTCGACCTGCTGCCCGAGGACGGCCACAAGCAGCCGGCCTTCATCAATCTTCAGCAGTATTACGTCGAGGCCGCGCTGGCCGAGGCCGCGGCGGCCGAGCCGCTGATCGACCTGCGCTGGAGCAACCGGCTTGCCGCGCTGGAGTCGCGCAACGACGGCGCGCTCCTGACCATCGCCACGCCCGAGGGCGACTATCGCGTCGAGACCGAATGGGTCGTCGCCTGCGATGGGGCGCGCTCGCCCACGCGGACCATGCTCGGGCTGGAGTTCAGGGGCGAGGCCTTCGAGGACAAGTTCCTCATCGCCGACGTGAAGATGCGCGCCGATTTCCCGACCGAGCGCTGGTTCTGGTTCGCGCCGCCGTTCCATTCGGGCCAGTCGGCGCTGCTGCACAAGCAGCCCGACGATATCTGGCGCATCGACCTGCAACTCGGCCCGGACGCCGACGCGGACGCCGAGAGGCGGCCCGAACGCGTCCGCCCGCGCATCGAGCAAATGCTGGGCCATGGCGATTTTTCGCTCGCATGGGTCTCGGTCTACCGTTTCCAGTGCCGCCGGCTCGACCGGTTCGTCCATGGCCGCGTGATCTTCGCCGGAGACGCCGCCCATCAGGTCTCGCCCTTCGGCGCGCGCGGGGCCAATTCCGGCATTCAGGACGCCGACAATCTCGGTTGGAAGCTCGCCCTCGTCGTGCAGGGCAAGAGCCCGCTCTTGCTGATCGACAGCTACGACGGCGAGCGCGTCGCCGCCGCCGACGAGAACATCCTGCACTCGACGCGGGCGACCGAGTTCATCGCGCCCCGTTCGCCCGGCGAGCGCATCCTGCGCGATGCGGCGCTGTCACTGGCGGCGGCCTCGGCACTGGGACGGCCCTTCGTCAATTCGGGCCGGCTCTCGCAACCGACGGCTTACGCCGCTTCGCCGCTCTCGACGCCCGATCGCGGCTGGCCCGGCGGCGTCGCGCCGGGCGCGCCCTTCCGGGATGCGCCGGTGGTGGCGGAGGCGGGCGAGACCTGGCTCAGCGAGGCGCTGCGGCCGGGCCGCCCTGTGGTCATCGCCCATGGCGAGGACGCCGGTGAGCTTTCGCCGCCGGGCGTCGCCTGCGTGGCCGCGCCCTGCGCGAAAACCGTGATGGACAGCCCCAACCGCGCCGGCCTGCTCGCGGCGCGCTATGCGCTTCCGGCGGGCGGCGCGGTTGTGCTGCGGCCCGATGGCCATGTCGCGGCGCGCTTCCATCAGGCGCGGCGGGCCGACATCGCCGGCGCGATCGAAAGGCTGGAGGGCCGCCTGCCATGACGAACCTGCCATCGCAGCCCGCGCCCCTCGCGATGCGCCTCGCCGATCCCGACGCCGCCTATCGTCTGATCGCGCTCGCCCATCGCGGGCTCGACGAAGCGCAGAGCGCGGCCCTCAACGCGCGCCTAGTGCTGATTCTCGCCAGTCAGATCGGCGATCCCGACGTGTTGCGCGAAGCGTTGGCGCTCGCCCGCGAGGCGGGCTAGAGGTAAGCAGACGACGCCGTAACAGCCGAGCGAGCCATGATCGAACCGCTGCCCTTCTACCCGACCGCGATTCCGCTCGCCTTCTTCATCTGGGGCCCGGCCCTGGTGATGCTGCTGTTCTGGCTCGTCGGCATCTGGGCGGGCCGGCAGGGTGTCGCCCGCTTCCTCGAGAACGACTGGAACGGCTTTACGGTCGCCGATGTCGACAAGCTCTTCGCGGCTTACGGCCCCGAGCGGCGCGCGAAGTATCGCACCCGCGTCCTGCCGGCCGACATCGCCTGCGCCGCGACCTACGCCATCGTCGGCGCGACCCTGATCGCGGGCCTCGCGATGCGCGGTCAGCCCTGGTGGGTGGCGGCGCTCTGCGGCGGCGGCTGGCTGCTCGGCGGGCTGGCGGACATCGCCGAGAACCTCTCGATCGCGAAACTGCTCGACAGCTACCCCAAGGTCGAACCCGGCAACGTCGCCTTCGCCAGCCGCGTCACGCAGGTCAAGCTCGTGCTGTTCCTGGCTGGCACTGTGGGCGCGCTGGTCGCGGCCTGGCTCGTGTTCAGGCCGCTGGCGGCGTGAGGCCGGCAAGCCAGACACGGCGGGGCAGAACATAGACCGCGCCCTCGACCGGCGGATCGCCGATCGTCTCGCCGCCGGCATTCGCGACATTGCGAAAACCCAGACGTTCGGCGAGCCGGCACGAGGCCAGATTGTCGGGATGCGTCAGCAGCGCGATCCGGGGAAGGGCAAGCTCTCCGAAGCCGTATCGAAGCAGGCAGGCCGCCGCCTCGCCTGCATAGCCATGGCCCCATGCTCGCGGCGCGAAGCGGTAGCTCAACTGGACGCCGTCATGGCCTTCGCCTTGCGGGATCAGCCCGACATAGCCGAGCGGCGGCTCGTCGCCGGCGGCAAACACGCTCCAGTATCCGAGCCCCTCTTCGACATGCGCAAAGCTGCGCGCCGCGACTGCCTCGCGCCCCATCGCTGGCGATCCCGGCGGCGCGATGAAGCGCATCACTTGCGGATCGGCGTTAAGCACCATCACCGCGTCGAGATCGGCCGGCGTGCGGGGGCGCAATCTCAGGCGCGCCGTCGTCAATTCGGGCAATGTGCGGGTCATGATTGGCGTGGCAGCGGACTGGCGGGAACGGCCACTGCATCCCATATCGCGCAAATCCTACCGGCAACAGGGGCCCGGCCGAGCATGCAAATCCGTCAATTCGCCACGACACTCTGCGCCGCGCTCGCGCTGGGCGCGCTTGCCGCGCCTGCCGCCGCGCAGGAAGATTTGATCTTCAAGAAATCCACCGTCTGGAAGATGCTGACGCCGGACGACAAGCTCGCCGTCTACGGCGTCGACGACCCGGTCGTCGAGGGCGTCGCCTGCCATTACACCGTGCCCGAGAAGGGCGGTGTATCAGGCATGTTCGGCGTGGCCGAGGAGGTCTCGGAGGTGTCTCTGGCCTGCCGCCAGGTCGGCCCGATCAGGTTCAAGGAAAAGTCGGGGCAGGGCGATGTCGTCTTCCGCGAGCGCCGCTCGCTGATCTGGAAGAAGATGCAGATCGTGCGCGGCTGCGACGCCAAGCGCAACGTGCTGATCTATATGGTCTATACAGACAAGCTGATCGACGGCTCGCCGCAGAACTCGACCTCGACGGTCCCGATCATGCCGTGGGGCGGCACGAGCGAGCCCGCGAAATGCGGGGAATGGGTACGGTGAATCTGTCGAACCCGAACTTTGACGAGCGCGTGGTAAAAGTGTACACTCTTAGATGCGGTTCTACGGATCAGTGTCCGGCGCGACTTTGACTAGGACATTGCTTGGAGTTTCAATGGGACGAAGCCAAGCGTCAGAGTCCGTCCCGGAACTCATGACGCTCGCGCGATGCGGCGGATAAGAACCATGGCGGCGGCTGCGTAGAGGAAGGCCGTCGCGGAGGCG
>FWWL01002288.1_pt1 | contig 40704 bp, 40 predicted proteins | sample 2228331 | NCBI WGS metagenome assembly FWWL01 (sample SAMEA103939775, study PRJEB20133) | metagenome
CTAAGGGAACAAGTTATTGTTACTGCAGCTGCCGTTGTAATTTGAGGAATAACAGTATAAGTATCCAAAAGCGTTCCATCTGCTTTAACAATTCTGAAGCAATAAGCTGTACTTGCTGGAGCACCATTATCTTTTAAAGAAAAATCCCATTTTCCATCCTGACCAACATTAATTGCCGAGACGGAGTTAGTAAAATTATTCAATTCTTCATAAGTTTGATTGACAATTGTATCTGCGCCGTGAGTTGGGTCATTGACGTTGGCAGTTAAAGCTGAGCCATCGGTTGGTGTTGGATTATCGTTATAAGTAATGACAGTTGCGGCCGTCACATCAGCATAGGTCTCGCCAACAAAACTGGTGTCGCATACATTATCTGTTCCTCGCTGGGCAAATTGAAGTTTGAAAGATTGACCATTTAAAGGAAGACTTGAACCACCAATATGAATTAACATCCTTAATCTAAAAGCCTGACCAGTTGAACTTAAGGTTGCTGGTGTATCTTGACCTGCTAAAGGAGAACCAACATTAGTTGAATCAAGATTAGCAAAAAATCTATAGGCAGACTGATTAAAGGTTGTAGGCGGTGTTGGTCTCAAAGCTATAGTAACTGCCGCCCAGGAATAGTTAGCGCTATCGGCACCGCTATGGGTCATAACACCAGGATCTTCTGGATCTGCTGGAGTAGTATTATAACCCAAACCAACAGTTACATCACTGGTCTCATTTTCTGGTCTTTGAACATTGTTAGTGACATATCCTGTTGGAAAAGTATAAGGATTATTTGTATTTCCAAGATTAAGGGCATGGCCACTTGCTCCAGCAATAACTGTCCAAACATTAGTACTTACATAGTTAATAGCTGGAGGATTAGGATGCATAGTGTTAAGAGCAGTAGCGGTAGTTGGAGTTACATCAAGGGGATTGGTTGGATCAACTCCTCGAAAAACCATACAAACTGCTGAAACTGAGGCATCATTACCACCAAGACCATCTACTGTTGCTGAAGTATCAGGTGTAGCTCCCATAAATTTATAAAAAACTCCAAGATTAGTGTCTTGTGTATCATTAGCAAAAAGATCAGCAATTTCTGTATAACCAGCTGTCACCATAGCCATATTAAAATCAACATTGTCATTGTCGCCAATAGCATAAGCAACAATAACAAGGTCATTTTGTTGAAGACCGGGCGGAAGTGTTAAGGTTACATCACCTCCATTAATTGCAGAACCTTCACAACTACCCACAAAACTAATTGCCGCCTGAGCTTCTTTAATTTCCGGCGGAATCCTCGGATTTTTCCAAATAACAGGATAACCCGAAAAAAGCCAAGCAGAAATTAGAAGAAATATCAAGAATCTAGAAACTAGAAAATAGAATCTAGAATGATGCATTTTATTTATTAAATTTTTTAAAAATTTTATTTTCATTTTTCTACTTTCTAATTTCTACTCTCTAGTCAAAAAATTGTTCAAAATTTTCATTACTTCTTCTAATAATTGCTCGACTTCTTGATAATTAACCTTGGAAAATAAAATTTTTAGCAATTTCTATCTGGCTTTCCAATTCTGAACTCGAACTAAAAGCTATGTAGAGAAATTGCTTCTTTTCTTTTTTGTAAAATCGATGAAAGCTTTCGGCAATGTTTGAAGAAATTGAAATTGCTACTCTTCTCATTTGATTACTTAAACCATATAATTCTGACCTGGGAAAATTTTCCGTTAACTTACAAACAGCCACTGCTAAATTCCTCGCTTTTTGCCAAACTATAAGTTCTTTAAAATTTTTTGTCCTCATCTTTCTAGCTTCTACTTTCTAGATTCTAGATTCTAGATTCAAATTCACCACATTCATCTGACAAATCGTCGATTGATTTGTTTCTTTATCAGTAAAAATAATTGGAATATTAAAATTTCCTTTTTGTGAACCTTCTTGATTTAAAATTTCAAGAACTAAAAAAACATCATTAGAAGAAATTGTTTGAAGATAATCTTGATTACTTGAAAACTTTATATCAATACCTAATGGCAAATTGCCAATTTCAACTTCACCAAAATTTACTTTCTTACCAGAAAAAATTAATTTTACTTGAACAGATTGTCTTCCAGAAATATCTATACTAAAATTTTCTACTTCACATCGATGAGGCGTCTGTCTTGAAATATTGAAATTCTTATTAATTTTTCTTTCTTTCAGGGATGGTCTTGGTGGTTCTTGAAAAACTACTATTTGTTCTTGAATATTTTCCTCTATTTCTTCTTGAACAACTTCTTCCTCTTCTTGAATAATTTCTTCTTCTTGAATAACATTTTCTTCAGTTGTAATAATCTCGGATTCAGTCGAGGTAGATTCAACATCTGTTGTAGTCACTGTGTCTGTAATTGTGGAGTTTGTAGTTGTAGAGTTTGTTATCGCATCTGTGGTCGTAGTTGTTGTCTCTGTGGTTGTAGATGTTTCATTAGTTGTTGAAGCTGTTGAAGTATTAAACGTTTCTTCGCTATTCCACCCCCTATTTGGTAAAAACAGATACAACAAAATTAAAATCCACACCCCAAAAATTATTAAACTTTTATTATCTCGCCCAACCATCTTCTAAAAATTATACCAAAAGATAATATAAATAAAAAATCTGATTAATTCCCGTCCTTTACCATCCTCATCTTAATTTTCCTCAAATTTATGGCTATAGCCAGTTATTTGAAGAAATTTTGGGTCAATGGTTTGGTGGGGTTGTGATTTGTTTAATAAAAATAATAGCTGAGATGATCGAAGAAAATAAAGATTTTTGGTCTTAGTTACCAATTTTTACAGCATTCGAGAATTTTGTTGAGGGATTCTTTTAAGTTTTGATTTTTGGAAATAATAAAAATTAAAGAAAAAATTAGCCAAAGAAAGATTAGAAAACTTAAAATATAAAAATTAATTTTTTGAACTAAAAGAAAATAACCAAAGGCAAATAAAGTTAAAATGAAGGGCAATTTAAAAACATTAAGTTTTGTTTTCAAAAGATTAAAAATACCGCTTATAGTTCCACCAATTAAAAGAGCTAAAATAATTTTATTTTGAAAATAACCAAGATAGTGCAAAATCAAAAAGAAAAGCCAGGTTAAAAATATCGAAGCACAAACAAGACAAAAATTTTTCTTGAGGATAAGATTCAAAATGAAAGCTAAAATAAAAAATATCGGAATTGTAAGAAAAATTAGAAAAATTTCATCTATAACCATAATTGAAAAATTACTGAAATTAAAATCAATAAAATAAAATTAATAATAAGACCCTGGAAAGGAAAATTCTTTTTTCGAATTTTAGTTAAATAAAGACTGAATTTTGGTGAAATTAAAATGATTAAGCCACCAATAATTGAGGCAAACAAAAATTTATCATAGGTATAGGTGCGATTAAATAAAGTGCCATAATCACCAAAAAGATTAAGATAAAAAGAACCAATTTCATAAAAATAAAGTTTTAAAGGCAAAATAATTGAAAGAAAAGAAATCAAAATTATCAAAGGGACCACTGATTTACGCAGATATAATCCGCGAGAATCCGTGATATTAAATCCACGAGAATCCGTGGTTTTCATTAAAACATTTGCTAACCACCAGCCTAAAGCAACTGAAAAAGCACCAAGAAAAACTCCAATGGCTGATGATTTCATTCCCAAATTTTTAGCAATAATAGCACCAACACCAGCTCCAGCCGTACATAAAGGACAGTGAGCGAAGACAAAATTAAAACTCAAAAGAAAACTTAAAAAAGTGAAAATAAAAAAATTAAATTTCCATCCAAATTCCGGCATCTTGACCATCTTTTGTTAAGGAATGAATTTTAAATGGACCGGTTTTAAAGCCAGGCATTCCCGGTGAACCAGAAGGCATCCCGGGTAAAGCAATCCCTTTAATCTCCGGTTTTTCAGTTAAAAGTTTTTCAATGGCTTCAATGGGCATATGACCTTCAACAATATAATTATTAATCAAAGCAGTATGACAAGAAGATAATTCATACGGAATACCAAGATCTTGCTTTAATTTAGTTAATTCTTCTTCGGTTAAAACTTCAGCATTAACCTCAAATCCTTTTCTTTTCAAATAACCAAGATATTCTTTACAACAACCACAACCTTCACCATAATAAAAATTTACTGAAACTCCAGAAAATTTATTTTCTTTTTGACTGGAAAAATTATAAGAAATTAAAACTGAAAGAGTTAAACCGATGATAATTCCTAAAATTAAAATTTTATTTTTCATCTTTTGCTCGCGGATTTATTTTTAGTAATCGGGTTACCATAAAATTATTTTTATTTAATATTTGGGTAACCCGATTACTTTATAAATTATAACCCACAACCGCTTCCCGACCTTTGAAATTGGGGAATATTTAAACTCGCTAATTTCTTTTCAATATTTTCAAGATAACCAGAAATTGAAGAATATTTTGCTGACATAATTTCTCCCGGATTTAAATCTTCCCATTTTTTATTTTCCACTAATCTAAAATAAGCGGCAACTTTCAAATAATTTTGAGGGAACCAAAAAGAATTTAATTGTAAAGCCAAACGATAAAGCTCTTCTTTAGAATAACCCTGCGAGGCGGCTAATTCCAAAGCACCTAATAAAGCTGAACCATGATTACAATCTTGGGCAAAAGTAGAATTATTACAACAAGGACGATAAGTATTTTGAGCAACTTCATAAACAATTTCTTCTTGTTCTTTAGTTAATTTAATAATTTCACATTTATTAAAATATTCAGCGCCATTTTCTTTTTTTCCTAAATACCAGCCACCAGTTGAAGCTAAATAGGGTAGATCTTTTTCAGAAAAAGGAATATTTTTGTTAAATTCTGTTTTATTTGAAAGTCCTAAGGGCCAGAAAAGATTTAAAAGATGACCGCTAGTTTCTAGATTAATCACTATTGGTTCTTTTGTTCCTTCAATTGCTTTTTGAATATACTCAGGAATTTTCCCTTGATATAAATTTTTTAACTTTTCAAGATCAATAACCCCACAATCAATCATTTTTTTAACAGCATCACCAAGAACTAATTTTGTTTGAAACCCATCATTAGGTAAAACTTGTCTTTGAATTTCTTGTATCAAATTGTCCACTGATTCACGCGGATTTTGAAACAGATTAATGCGGATAGAGGATTGATTGTTTAAATTAATTGGCAACTTAAAAAATAAAAATCCAATCACAAGACCAAACAAAATTCCAAGAAAAATATTTTTTAAATTATTACTTTTTTCTAATTTAACAGCATTTTTAACAATCTCTAAATTACAACTTTTATATTCTTTGCACCAATTTTCACAACTTTCAGCTAATTCTTTTGTTTCGTAAGATAAACCGCACTCTTGACACTGATAAAAAGTTTTCCCTTGATGGTTTATTTCTTTGGGCATGTTTTTAAAATTTAATTATCTGACTTTTTTAATTTTTTAATTAAATTAAGAATTAAAAGAATAAGTAAAATTAAAACTAAAATTGGTAAAGCAATGATTATTAAAAACCAAAAAATTCCTAAAATTGGTCCTAAAATATTCCATCCTGACCAATTAAGAAAATTCCAAGCCCACATACCATAGCCTGTCATCGGCATTATTTTTCCATAACCCATCATTGGTCCTCCGGGCATTATCCCAAAACTTGAAATTATAGAATTTTGATCACAGCCACTAAATCTTTTTCCCATATTAATATGCATTAGTTTCTCGCCATCTTCCCCATGCATACTTTTCATCATTTGATTCATTGCTAAATGAGTTTCGCGATTTCCGATCATTAAATCCATAAAATATTCACCTAAACTTTCGAAATCTTCATCGGTTAAACTTTGACAATTTATTTCTTGATTTTTTAATTTCTTTAAAATTTCTTCGCCTTTTTGAACTTCAAGATTTAAATCTTCCAAAGTAAAAGCAGAAAAAGAGATTAATGGGAAAAATAATAAAATAAAGAGCAATTTTTTCATTTATTTATTAGTTGATTTACTGTCCCTTAAAATTTCTTTAATCATGATAAAAATATAAAAACCCAGACTTCAGGTATAGATCATTATAACATTACTTCAAAGAAAAATAAAGTTCAAGATTTAGATTTAAATAATATTTTAATTTGTTTGTTAAAATAATTATTAATGGAAGTGATTACAATTAAAACAAAAAAACATAAAGAGGTGATTGATCTTACGGATATAATTGAAGATTATCTTGAAAAACAAGAAAAAGAAGAGGGGATAGTTTTTCTTTTTGCTTTACATACAACCTGCGCTTTAACAACTGCCGATCTTGATCCGGGCACTGATTTAGATATGCTTGATGCTTTTGAAAATATGATTCCAAAATTAAAATACAGACATCCTCATGATCCTTCCCATGTTGGTGATCATATTATGTCCTCAATAATCGGTCCCTTTCTTCTTTTACCTTTTAAAAATAAAAGCCTAATTTTAGGCACTTGGCAAAGAGTGGTTTTAGTTGAATTTGACGGTCCAAGAGAAAGGGAAATTGGGATAAAAATTATTAGTTAAAGTTGATTAATCTTGGTGTTGTTTTTTATTGTTTTCTTTACGATGTCGTTAAATTTTTTTCCGCGGTCGAATTCGTTTTTGAATTTTTCAAAAGAAGCCGAACCAGGTGAGAATAAAATAATTTTCTTTTTAAGATTTATCTTTAATGCTTTATTAAAACAATCTTTTAAATTTTCAAAAATATTTTCTTTAAAAACTTGATAGTTTAATTTTTCAAGTTCATTAATTAATTTTTGAGTGGCATTGCTATTCAGAAAGATAAGATTTTCTTTTTTGATATTATTTTTTATTTCTTTGGCTAAATCTTTAAAATCTAAATTTTTGTCAGTTCCTCCAGTAATCAAAATTAAATTTTTATTTTTAAATCTTTTAAGAGCGGAAATTGTGGCATCAGGAGAAGTTCCAGCTGAATCATTAATAATTAAAAGATTTTTTGATTGATAAATTATTTGTTGACGAAAATCTGGTGTTTTTAAGGAATAAATCTTGTTTTTTATTTTTTTAAAATTAAATTTTATATTTTTCTCTTTTAAATAAAGATAGACTACTAACAAAGCAAAAAGAAGATTATAAAGATTATGTTCTCCATAAAGGAGTTTGAATTTTTTGATATTGAAAATTTTTTCTTCTTTTTCATCTTTAAGAATTAAATCATTATTTTTTATAAATGCTCCTTTCAAATTTTTAGGCAAATTATTTAAAGAAATAAAATAAACTTGGCTTTTAGGTTTTTGCTTTAAAAATAATTTTGTAAATTCATTATCATAATTTAAAATCAAATAATCATCTTCTTTTTGATTTTGAAAAATTTTTGCTTTGATTAAAGCATATTCTTTTAAATTTTCATATCTATTTAAATGATCATTATAAATATTAGTAATAAGAGCAATTTTCGGGGCCTTTAAATTTTTTCGATAAAACTCAAGCTGAAAAGAGGAAATTTCTAAAACGGAAAGAGTATTTTTATTAGTTTTTTCAATTATTTTAAACAAGCTTTTATCTGGTTGATTGCCTCCTAAAATTAATTTCTTTTTTATTTCTTTATCAAAGTTTTTTAATAATTCATAAATCCAGGTGGTGGTTGTTGTTTTTCCTCGAGTGCCGGTAAGAGCAATAAATTCTCCTTGGGCATATTGAAAAAATAAAGAACAGTCATTTTCAACTAATTTATTTTTTGAAAGGGCATATTTAATAAATTCATTTTTATAACTTACTCCCGGATTCACTAAAATAATTTCTGCCCAATCAAAATCTTCTTTTCGGTGTTTTCCTAAAATATATTGAGCTTTGATATTTTTTAATTTTTTTAAAGCTTTTGTTAATTCTTTTTTATTTTTTAAATCAGTAATTTTTAATTTAGCACCATTTTTATAAAACCATTTTGCTGAAGAAATTCCGCCACCTAAAATCCCTAGACCAAAAATTAAAACTTTTTTATGCTGAAAATTTTTCATAAAAATATTATTCCATCAATTAAAAAGATCATAAAATAATTTTATTAAACAACTTTCCGTTTAAAGGTTTTTATTACTTTAGTCGGGCTGCCGGGATTTGAACCCGGACTAAATCCACCCCATGGACTCGTGCTGCCATTACACCACAGCCCGTTTTTTATTTTTATACCAGATTATTAAATTGATGCCAATAAGAAGAAAAAAGTTAATAAAGATAATTGTTTTATGTTCCCACCAATTGAAGCCCATTACTCGAAGAGGATTATATTTCACAAAAGGAAAGAAAAGTCTGGCTAAAATATCGATTTCGTGAGTAAAAAAGTCAAGGAAAACATGAAAAAGGTAAGGAAAGGTTAAAAACCAATATTTTCTTTTTACCATCAAAATTAATAAAAAAACTAAAAAAATTCCTAAAAGGCTATGCCAAAAAGAATAATTTGATCTTAAAAAATCTGGAAGAACCGCCCATAATTTTTTTTCTTGGAGGAGGTTATTAAAAAGAAGATAAAAAAAAGCTGGACCACTTCCTAAAAGATCAGGAGCAGCACCAAGAAAAAGAGCCCAGGGAATTAGCTCTTTTTTTCTAATAATTGTTGCTCCCCAAAGAGCATGAGAGAAAATATCCATATAGATTTATTAAAGCTGATTTTTTTATCCACGTAAATCCGAGCCCTGGTTTACCCTGATTTTATCCAGATAGTCGTGGATTAGATTATCGGCGTCAATCCGCTTGGGATCTGCGTAAATCCGCTATTTCAGGAAATAGATAATAATGAATTTAAAATAAATTCTTCTGCTTCTTTTTTATCACTAAACCAATTGATTCTTGAATCTTTTTTAAACCAAGTCATTTGCCTTTTAGCGTATTTCATTAGATCTTTGGTTAATTTTTCAAGAAATTCTTTTTGGGTGATATTTTTTTTATAAAGAAGGAAAGCCCATTTATAAACAAGCCCAAGTTCCCGATATTTATCTTGAGGAAGTTTCATTTTTATTAGTTTTTTAACTTCCTTTAAAAGACCAGCTTTTAACCATTTTTTTATTCTTTTTTTAATTAATATTTTCAATTCTTCTTTTGGTTTGATAAGACCAACAAAAATAATTTTTGCGGGTAATGGTTTTTTCTGAATTTTCGGGACTTGACCTAAACTTTTAATAATTTCAACTCTCCTTATGAGTCTTCTTCGGTTTTTAAGGTCAATATTTTTTAATCCCTCGGGATCTTCTTTTTGAATTATCTCGATTAATTCTTTATTTGAAAGTTTTTCTAGTTTTTGACGAAGTTTTTTATTTGGTTTAATAACTGGAAATTTCAAATTATCAATCACCGCTTGAAGATAAAAACCAGTTCCGCCGCAAAGAATTGGAATTTTTCCTTTTTGCCAGATTTCTTTAATTTTTTTTAAAGCTAATTTTTGAAACTCAAAAACGGTAAAATCTCTTTTGATTGAAACAATACTAATTAAATGATGAGGAACTCCTTGATAAAGATATTCTCCTTTTTTTGATTTTTTATCTTTAGGAACTTTTCCGGTGCCAATATCTAATTCCTTATAAACTTGTCTTGAATCCGTAGAAATAATTTCGCCATTGATTTTTTTCGCGATTCTGAGAGCAAGTTCACTTTTACCAACGCTTGTTGGTCCAACAATAACAATAATTTTTTTATTTTCTTTCTTTAATTTCTTCAAGAATTATTTTCAAGAATTCTTCAATTTTTAATTCCTGAGTTTCTTTTTGATGGCGTTTTCTGACATTGACGGTATTATTTTTCTTTTCTTTTTCACCCACGACTAAAAGATAAGGGATTTTATCAATTTCTCCTTGGCGGATATTTTTAGCGACTGTTTCTTTTTCTGAAGCAATCTCTCCTCGAATTTTATTTTCTTTTAGGAAATTTAAAATTTTTTGAGCATATTTAAGAAGATTTTTATTGACGAGAATAATTCTTACTTGAATTGGTGCTAACCAAGTTGGCCAATTTCCAGCGAAATGTTCAGTAAGATAGGCAATAAATCTTTCATGGGTAGAAAGAGGTGCTCGGTGGATGACAAAAACTTCATTATTTTCTTGACCGTTTTTATCAATGTATTTCAATTGAAATCTTTTTTTGGCCACAAAATCAAGTTGGACTGTTGAAATTGTTTCTTCTCGACCACTAAGAGTTCGATATTGAATATCAATTTTTGGACCATAAAAAGCAGCTTCATTTTTTGCTTCAAAGAAATCAAGTTTTAGACTTTTTAAAGCTTGACGTAAAGCTTCTTCGGAAAGGCGCCAATTTTTAGGTTCGTTGATATATTTTTCTTTATTTTTTGGATCCCAGCGAGAAAGGCGAAAAGAATAATTTTTTAAACCAAAAACTTTAAAGTAAAAAAGAATCAATTTTAAAACTTGAGCAAATTCTTCTTGAATTTGATCAGCCCGACAATAAATATGAGCATCATTCATTGAAAGCATTCTTACTCTCAAAAGACCAGCTAAAGTTCCAGAAAGTTCGTTTCGATAAACTGTGCCATATTCGGCAAGACGTAAGGGAAGATCTCGGTAGCTTCTTATTTCTGATTTATAAATTAGATGATGAATAGGACAGTTCATAGCCTTCAGATAATAATTAGCATCATCAAGTTTCATTGGCGGAAACATTGAGTCAGCATAGTAGGGGAGATGACCAGAAATTTCAAAAAGTTTTTGGCGGGCAATATGAGGAGTGGCTACTCTTTGATAACCGTATTTTTCTTCCATTTCTTTAGCTAATTTTTCAAGTTCTTCTCGAATAATTGTGCCAGCAGGTAACCAAATTGGTAGACCTGGGCCAACTAATTCCTCGTTAAAAGTAAAAAGTTTTTGTTGTTTACCAATTTCTCGATGATCTCTTTTTTTAATTTCTTCTTGAAGTTCAAGATAATCTTGAAGTTCTTTTTTAGTTAAAAAAGCAAGGCCATAAATTCGGGTGAGCATTGGATTTTTTTCATTTCCTCGCCAATAAGCACCAGCTAGATGAGTTAATTTAAAAGCTTCAGGATCAATTTCTTTTGTATTTTTTACATGGCCACCTCGGCAGAGATCAACAAAAATTTCTCCAGTTTTATAAATTTTGAGTTGTTTTTTTGCCTGACTAAATTCTTGAATAAGTTCTAATTTAAAGGGTTGATCTTTAAAAAGTTTTTTCGCTTCCCTAGGATTGATTTTTCGACCGGAAAAAGGAAGATTACTTTTGATGAATTCCTTCATTATTTTTTCAAGTTCTGGAAGATCTTCGTTTGAAATTGGTTTTGGTAATAAAAAATCATAATAAAATCCATTTTCAATAGTTGGGCCAATTCCCAATTTTGTTCCGGGATATTTTTTCAAAACTGCTGCCGCTAGAAGATGAGCTAAAGAATGGCGGATATTTTCTATTTTTTTATTTTCTTTTGATTTCATATGTTAATGATTATATCCAAATCAAAACCAACAATCAAATTATAAATATGACGTAATCAGATTACGTTCCATTGATATTTTTTAATTTCCAGGTGGCGAAATCACATTCAGGGTATCTTGAGCAACCATAAAAAATTTTTCCTTTTTTGGTTCGTTTTTGAAAAATTAAACCTTGAGCGCATTTTGGGCATTTTATTTCTTGACCTTCAGAATTTTTTATTTGGTTTTGATTGTTCAAGTTTTTAGTATTTTGACATTCAGGAAAACCGCTACAGGCAAGGAAACGACCAAAACGACTAATTTTAACCACCATTGATCTTCCACATTTTTCACATTTTTCTTCAGTTTCTTCTTTTATTAAATCTTTTTTTGAAACTTCGAGATATTTTTGGGCTAAGGTTTTAGAAAAGGGTTCATAAAATTCTTTTAAAACTTCTTGCCATGTTTTTTTATTTTCGGCAATAAGATCTAAATTTTCTTCCATTTTTGCTGTAAAGTCGACATTAAAAATATCAGGAAAATTATTAACTAAGATTTCGTTGACTAATTCACCAATTTCTGTTGGATAAAATCTTTTATTTTCATCTTTTTTGACATAATTTCTTTCTTGAATGACGGAAATAATTGGGGCATAAGTTGATGGTCGGCCAATACCATAAGATTCTAAGGTTTTTACTAAAGTTGCTTCGTTATACCTTGGTGGCGGTTCTGTAAAGTGTTGATTTGGTTTCACTTCAATTAATTTTAATTTTTCATTTTCCTGAAGGTCAGGGAGAATTTTTTCAGAAAATTTACTTTTCCAGATCTTCAAAAAACCATCAAAACGAAGAATGTTTCCAGTTGTTTTTAACTGGTAATGATTTTTTTCAAATTGACCATCAATTTCAATGGTGGTTGCTTCAAAAAGAGCTGGCGGTAACTGGCAAGCAATAAATCTTTGCCAAATAAGTTCATAAAGTTTTTGAGCTTTTTTAGATTCACCTTTTAAAAGTTTTGGTTCAAGATCAACTTGGGTCGGTCTAATGGCTTCATGGGCTTCTTGGGCTAAGCGAGATTTTGTTTTAAAAACTCGCGGTTTTTCCATAAGGTAAGGAGCCCCTAAATTTTTTTCAATCCAAGTTCGACAAGCGGTTAAAGATTCTTGGGAAAGATGATAAGAATCAGTTCTCATATAAGTAATAAATCCTTTTTCATAAAGTTCTTGAGCTAGAAGCATTGTTTGTTTTGAGCTAAAACCAAGTTTTTTAAAAGCTTCCTGTTGAAGAGTGCTGGTAATAAAAGGTGGCGGCGGATTTTTTTTGACGATTCTTTTTTCTATTTTCGATATCTGAAAATTTGCTTTTTTCAGTTCTTTAGCAATTTCTTGAGCTTCTTTTTCATTTTTTATCGCTAATTTGGATAAAGGCTGGTCATTAATTTTAATTAACTCGGCTTCAAAAGATTTTTCTTTTTTAGATTTTTGGTGATCAATTTTTTCAAAAAGAGCGTTAATTGTCCAATATTCTTCGGATTTAAAATTTCTAATTTCTTTTTCTCTTTCAACAATTAATCTTAAAGCCACTGATTGAACTCGACCAGCTGAAAGTCTTTGAGCCACCTTTTTCCATAAAAAAGGCGAAAGAAGATAGCCAACTAATCGATCTAAAATCCTTCGAGCTTGTTGGGCTTGAACAAGATGATAATTAATCTCTCGAGGATTTTTTAAAGCTTCTTCAATTGCTTTTTTGGTAATTTCATGAAAAACGATTCTTTGGATTTCATCTTTTTTTTTAAATTTTTCTAGTTCGAGAGCTTGGATTAAATGCCAGGCAATAGCTTCACCCTCCCGATCTTCATCAGTAGCCAAAATAACTTTTTTTGTTTCTTTTGATTTTTTCTTTAATTTAGAAACAATTTTTCTTGCTTTTAGAGGAATAATATAATTTGGTTTAAAATTATTTTCTAAATCAACGCCGAGTTTATTTTTAGGAAGGTCGCGAATATGACCGTAAGAAGCTTCGACCTGATAATCTTTACCGACAAAACGAGCAATCGTTTTTGCTTTTGTTGGAGATTCAACGATAATTAAGTTGAAATCGGCCATTCTTTTCTATAATTTTTCCTTCAAATAATAAAAAAGTTAATCTTTGATTGACAATATAAGGTTCAAGATTAGTTATTTCAATTATTTTGTCAATAGTCAAGGGCTGATTCATTTCTTTAAGGATTTTTAAAATTAATTGATCTTCTTTACTTTCATTTTCAATTTCAGTTTTTTCTTTTTGGGGCAATTTGTCCCGATAAGAAGAATTTTGAAGATCTTCTAAAATTTCTTCAGCGGAAGTCACTAAACGAGCTCCATATCTAATTAAAAGATGAGAGCCTTGATAATTTTTGTTTAAAGCCGGACCAGGGACGACAAAAATTTCCCGGCCTTGTTCTAAAGCATGACGAGCAGTAACTAAGGCTCCTGAATGAATTGGGGCTTCAATAATTACGGTGGCGAAACTTAAACCGCTGATAATTCGGTTTCTTTCTAAAAATTGATGGGGGAGAGGAGGAGTTTTAATTGGGTATTCAGAAATAATTGTCCCTGAATTTTTGATAATTTCTTTAGCTAAATTTTCATTTGCTTTTGGATAAATAATATCAAGACCATTAGCTAAAACAGCAATTGTTTTACCACCAGCAGTTAAAGCCCCTTGATGGACGGCGCTATCAATTCCTAAAGCAAGACCGCTGACAATTATGAAACCCTTTTCCGCTAAATCTTTGGCGATCTTTTTAGCAATTAATTTCCCTTCATAAGTAGCTTTTCTTGTTCCCACGAGCGAAATACAGGGACCTTCCAGATTTTTAATTTCACCTAAGAGATACAAATTTTCTGGAGGGTTGGGGATTGATTTTAAAAAACTTGGAAATTCTTTTTGTTTTGATTCTAATTTTTTGATCTCTCCTAAATCTTTCATTTATATGATAAAATTAAAAAATGACTTCCTTTAAAAAGGAATTGTTATTAAATATTTTAGTTGGTGTTATTTTAGCCATTATTTTTGCGGTTAGTCTTTTTTATTTTTCTCAAGATATTATTTATTATTCTAATCAAGTAAGGGAGGTAAGAAAAGCCCTTCTTCAAAGAGCAGTCGATCTTTCTTCTCTTGCTTTTATAAAAAATCAATACGATCAAAAAGGAAAGTTTTATTTGACTATTTTGAAAAATCTTATTCCTTCTCGGGATCAGCTTCTTCTTGATCTTTCAAAAGAAATTCAGGCAATTGCTTCTGGCGCTGAAAGTTTTGGGGTGAGTTTTTTAGAAGAAAAACCAGCCGAAAATAATCGATTAGGAGTGGTAGTTTTAGGGATTAATCTTAAAATGAATCTTGAGGATTTTAAGAAGTTTCTTGAAAATGTTGGAAAATTTAGGTATATTTTAGTCATAGATAATTTCAGTTTAAATAAAGAAGCTGAAGATAGATATCAAATTTCAATGCGCGCAAGAACTTTTTTTAGATAAAGATGAAAAAATTAGCATTCAAAAAAGGTTTAAAAAACAAAATGTGGCAGATTTCTTTTTTTGGTTTAGCTATTTTATTAATTTTTTTGGTTGTTCTTTTTTCAGTTTATAATATTGTCTTTATTTTAAGAAATATTAATAAAGCTTTTATCTCAGAAAATTCTGGGGAAATAAAAAAAACAAGTTTTAACCTTGAGAAGTTTGAAAGTTTAAATTTAAAAAGATAAGGGTGCGTAGTTCAGTGGTAGAACGCAGTCCTGATAAGACTGAGGTCGTAGGTTCGATTCCTACCGCACCCACAAAATTTTTGATTTCTCTTTTTATTTAAAAATTAATCTCTTTGAAGAGTTTAATTAAGAATTAAAAAATTATGAAAAGTTTTTTCTCAAGGATAGTTTCTAAAGATGAATTAGTCATTTTTATTTTTCTCTTTGTTGGTTTTGTTTTGTATTTTAATTCTTTTTGGAATCAGATGTTTTGGGATGATTATGATTTTATTTTAAATAATCAATATATTAAAGATTGGCGTTATTTACCAAAATTTTTTTCAGAAAATGTTATTGCTGGTGCGGGTCTTTTAAGTGATTATTGGCGGCCTCTTCTTCTTTTAGTTTTTTCTTTAGAATGGCATCTTTGGAAAGATTGGGTAGTAGGATACCATGTGATTAATACTTTATTTCATATCTTTGATGCTTTTTTGTTATTTTTTATTTTATTTTTTCTTTTTCAAAATCGCTGGTTATCTTTTTTGACCGCTTTAATTTTTTTAATCCATCCCCTTCAAACAGAGGCCGTGACTTATGTAAATAGCTTAGGGGATTCTCTTTCGGCATTTTTTATATTTTTAGGTCTTCTTTTTTATCTTGATTTTAGACGTTCAGAAAAACCAGCAATTAAAAGTTTATCTTACTTTTTATCGATAATCGCTTATCCCTTAGCCTTGATGAGTAAAGAAACGGCAATAATTCTGCCGGCTTTAATTTTGATAGTTGATTTTGTTTTTTTGTCGAAATTTTCTTTCAAAGAAAAAATTGAGAAGATAATAAAAACAATTTGCCCCTTTTTAGTGATTGCTTTTTTATATATCTTTCTCAGAGCTACCGTTTTAAATTTTAAAAATACTTTTAATCTTTATGGCGAAGAAAATCTTTTTACTCAGAATTTTCACTTTCGTCTTTTTTCTTTTTTCAAGATATTGACTCTTTATTTTCGTCTTCTTTTTTTACCTCTTGATCTTCATATGGAAAGAAATGTAGAAATGGCCACCTCTTTCTTTTCTTTGCCTGTTATTTTAGGTGCTTTTTTATTTTTTATTTTAATTATTTTAGCTTTAACCCAATTTAAAAAATTACCGATAGTTAGTTTTGGTATTTTATGGTTTTTTATTGGTTTAGCTCCGACTTCAAATTTGATTATCCCAATTAATGCTTTACTTTATGAACATTGGCTATATCTACCTTTAATTGGTATTTTTTTGATTTTAATATGGTTAGGTCAGGTTTTAGGTAATTCTTTAAAAATTAAAAACTTTCTTATTTTTCTTTTTTTAATTTTTTCAATTTTTCTTTCAATTTTGACTATTAATCGAAATCAAGACTGGCGAGACCCAATCACTTTTTATAATCAGATTTTAAAATTTAATCCCAAAAGTTATCGGGTGATTAATAATCTTGGCATGGCTTATGCTGAGATTGGTGATTATCAAAAAGCCGAGGAATCTTATAAAAAAGCTATTTCTTTGGATCCTTCAAATCCTGTTGCTTATCATAATTTAGGTAATCTTTATGAAAAAATAAATAAAAAAGATCTAGCTCTTGAAAATTATAAAAAAGCTCTTTCTTTGGATGAGAAATTTATTTTTTCTTATTTTCCTTTAGTAAAGTTATATTTCGAAAATAAAAACTATGATCAAGCAAAGTTGATTTTAGAAAAAGCAGCGGAAATTTTCCCGGAAAATAAACAAATTAGATTAAACCTTTTGATGATTGAAAAAACTATAAAGGAATTAAAAAATTATTAATTTTATTTAGTTTTGACAAAAATTAATTTTCCTTCTATTTCCTTTTTAGGAACTATTCCAAAATCAGCTACTCGGTAACCTTCTTTTTCTTTAGAAATGACTTTTTTCACTAAAAATTTATTTTCTATTTGATCTTTAAAAATAACAAAATCACCTTCTTTTATTTTCCCTAAAGAAGTAGCAAGATAATTTTTCCCAGGGATTAAAAAAGGAAATCCACTCCAACCTTCTATTTTTACAAGAAAAAATAATTTTTTTAACTTCATTAATAAAGTTGACTGGTAAGAATTTTGTAAGCTTCGAATTTTTCTGGTTTTCCTTTCACTTCATAAAAAATTTTAGCAATTTCATCAACTACTTCAATTAACTGTTGAGCTAATTGAGGATCAACAGATTGTTTATTTTTTGAACAAAGTTTAACCGCTTTCCAAAAAACTTCATGGAGTTGAGGAAATTTTTCTAAATGTTCTGGTTTAAAAAAATCTGACCATAATATTAAAAGTTCTTTTTTACACAAAGCAGCATGTTCTTCTTTAACTTGAATCATTCTTGAAAGAGCATTTTTTGTCTCGATAGTTGGCGGTTCCTCTTTAGGGAGAGAATTGATCATTTCGACCATTTTTTTGACTGTGACGGCGGCAATTTTTGCTGGGGTTGGTTCATAAATACCACAAGGAATATCACAATGGGCATAGGCTTTAATTTCTGGTAAAAATTTTAAAAGAAATTTAAGATTCATATTTTAAATATTAAATAAAGCGACCTTTTCATTTCTTTATTATAAATTATATTTTAAATAAATGGAAAAGGAAAATAAAAATAATTTGATTATTAAAATTATCATTTTAATTTTTCTTTTAGGTTGGTACAGTCTTTTTCTTTTTCAAAAAATTAATTTAACTTCAACCGATTTAGGTCGTCATCTTAAAAATGGTGAAATTTTTATTAATCAATTTTTTGAATTTAGTTTTCAAAATCCAGTTTTATGGGAAAATTTTTACTCTTATACTCATCCTGATTTTCCTTTTTTAAACCATCATTGGGCGAGTGGGGTTATTTTTTATCTTATTTGGAAAATTTTTGATTTTGAAGGTCTTCATTTATTTTTTATTTTCCTTTCTCTTTTTATTTTTTTAATTTTCTTTTTATTAGCGGTTAAAAATTCAAGTTTTCCAACAGCTGTTTTGGTTTCTCTTTTATTGATTCCGCTAATTGCCGAAAGGAAAGAAGTGAGGCCTGAAGTTTTTAGTTATTTATTTTCCGTTATTTTTGTTTATCTTCTTTTTCTTTTTAAAGAAAAAAGAATCTCGCCAAAAATTTTAATTCCAATTTTGTTTGGACTTCAAATTCTTTGGGTCAATCTTCATATTTATTTTATTTTTGGCCCTTTAATTGTTTTTAGTTTTATTCTGGAGGAATTTTTAAAAGAGCGATCAAAAGAAAAATTGAAAATTTTATTTCTTAGCTTAATTTTAGTTTTGTTTGCTTTTATTTTTAATCCTTTTGGTTTTAAGATATTTAATTTATTTTTTATTTTTAAAAATTATGGTTATCTTATTGTTGAAAACCAATCAATAAGATTTTTAGAAAAATTAGGTATTGTCAATCCGAATTTTCTTTTATTCAAAATAGGAGGAATTATTCTTTTTGTCAGTTCAATTCTTTTAGTTTTAAAAAAATCTTTTAAAATTCCTTTCCCTTTCTATTTTTTAACTTATCTTTTAGCCGGAATGTCTTTTTTTATGATCCGGAATCTGACTCTTTTTGCTTTATTTGCTCTTCCGACTCTTTCTTTTAATATTGAAATTTTGAAAAAAAATTTTGAAAAGCAGCTATCAAAAATCGAGGAGATTATTTTTACTTTTTTAGTTTTGTTAATTTTAATTTTTAATTTTTTGACTCAGTTTAATAATTTTTCTTTTTCTCGAGAAAATTTTGGTTTCGGTCTTGGAGAAGGAGTTAATCAATCAATAGAATTTTTCAAAAAAAATAATCTTTCCGGACCGATTTTTAATAATTATGATATTGGAAGTTATTTAATTTTTCATCTTTTTCCAAAAGAAAAAGTCTTTGTTGATAATCGACCTGAAGCCTATCCTAGTTTGATGTTTAAAAATATATACATTCCTCTTCAAGAAAACGAAAATTTCTGGCAAGAAAAATCAAAAGAATATAATTTTAATGTCATTTTCTTTTATCGTCATGATGCCACTCCCTGGGCCCAACCCTTTTTAATAAAAAGACTAGCGGATCCTGAATGGGCGCCGGTTTTTGTTGATAATTATTCAATTATTTTTCTTAAAAGAAATGAAATCAATCAAGAAATTATCAAAAATTATGAAATTCCAAAAGAATTTTTTATAATTACTAAAAATCAATGAAGCTTTCAATTATTATTCCCGTTTTTAATGAAAAGGAAACAATTGAAGAGGTAATTCAAAGAGTGATAAAAGCCCCAACTTTAGATTATGAAAAAGAAATTATTGTGATTAATGACGGTTCCACTGATGGCACGGAAGCTATTTTAGAAAAAATAAAAAAAGAAATTCCGATTTTAGTTTTTCATCACCATCAAAATTTAGGAAAAGGTGCGGCTATTAAAACTGGTATCGAAAAAGCAACCGGCGATCTTATTTTAATTCAAGATGCTGATTTAGAGTATGATCCTCAGGATTATCAGAGAATTTTAGAGGCCTTTGAAAAAGATAAAAATTTAGTTGTTTATGGTTCTCGAAATATTAAACTAGAAAAAAGAGGTTATTTGCATTATTTTTTAGGAGCTAGATTTTTGACTTTTTTAGTTAATTTTTTATTTAAAGCTAAATTAACCGATGTCTTTACTTGTTATAAGTTAATTCCTCTTTCAATGATTAAATCTTTAAATTTAGAAAGTAAAAGTTTTGAAATAGAAGCTGAGATCACGGTTAAAATTTTAAAAAAGGGAATTAAAATAATAGAAGTGCCAATTAGTTATCATCCAAGAAAATTTGCTCAAGGTAAGAAAATTCGGATTTGGCATGGATTAAAATCTTTTTTTGTTATTTTAAAAAATCTTAATTAGCTATTTTTATTTTTCTAAGTTAAAATTTTAAAAAATTTATGGATTTTTTTAGAAAGATATTTGTTTTGATAGTTTTTTCTCTTTTTGTTACTTTTTCAATCATTGATTTTTTAAATCTTGTTAAATCTTTACCTAAAATAGAAAAACCTAAATTCTCTTTTGAATTGCCAAAAATTGAAGAATTTAAAAAAGAAAAAATTTCTTTACCGCCACCGCTTCGAGTAGAAAAGTTAATTCCAGAATCTTTTTTAAGTAAAGAAGAAATTATTTTTTTTACCAATAAAGAAAGAGAAAAAAATGGTCTTCCGCTTTTGAAAGAAAATAATCAGCTTAATGAAACTGCTTTTCTAAAATTAGAGGAGATGTTTTCAAAACAATATTTTGCTCATTATTCACCTGAAGGAGAAAGTGTTTCTGATTTGGCTAAAAAGATTGGTTATCAGTTTTTAATGATCGGCGAAAATTTAGCTTTAGGAAATTTTCAAGATAGTCAATCTTTGGTCGAAGCTTGGTTAAAAAGTCCTGATCATCGGGCTAATATTTTAAATCCTTATTATCAAGAAATTGGAGTTGCTGTGAAAAAAGGTCTTTTTGAAGGGAAAAAGGTTTGGTTGGCGGTTCAACATTTTGCTTTACCTCTTTCTGTTTGTCCTCAACCCGAGGAAAGTTTGAAAATAAAAATTCAAAATAATAAAAATGAAATTGATTCTCTTTATGAGGAAATTTCAAATTTAAAAAGAGAAATTCAAACTCAACCAAGATTTCGGCCTGAAGAAAAAGAAAATTATCTTCAAAAAGTTGAAAAATATAATCATTTAGTTTCAAAATATAATTCTCTTTTAGAAGAAACCCAAAATTTAATTGAAAAATACAATCAAGAAGTAGAAAGTTTTAATAAATGTATTGAAAGTTATAAAAAATAATTAAAGTTTTAAAAATTCTTTTTATGAAAAAAACCTAAATCGCGATTAGGTTATATTTGACTTTTTTAATTTTTTGTGGTATTATTAAAATAGTTCTTTTTAAAAACAAACAAGGGAGGTTGTTTTATGAAATTTAAAGATTTAATTTTCATTTTGTTTTCCTATATTTTGGTTGGTATTCCTTTCTTTTTCCTTTCTTCGTTGTTTTTTTCTTTATCGCTTTTTTATATTTTGGTTATGCTTATATTTATCCCCATTATTTCTTTATTATGGGGAATGATAATCGTAGGATTGTCTAATTTATTTTATGATGAACGTAAATTTGCGAAAATTTGGTTTTTTATTTCTCTGATATTGTTCTGGGTAGGACCATTTTTTGGAATGCCATTTGTTTTTCTCTTTCTTATCCTATCTTTGTTCTCTGCTTTGAGAGCGTTTGAATATATTATTAAATATTATTAACTTTGATTTTTTAGCCTGACCTTTAGGTCAGGCTATTTTATTTATATTTTTTATTTTCTTGTCAAGGGAGGAAAAAAGAATTAAAATTTCAGTGATGGCTAATGAAATTGAAATGATTAAAGAAAAAATTGAGATTGTTGATTTTATTAAAAATTATCTTCCCCTTCAGCCAACGGGTAAAAATTTTAAAACTCTTTGTCCTTTTCATGCAGAAAAAGATCCTTCTTTTATTGTTTCTCCAGAAAGACAAATTTGGCATTGTTTTGGATGTGGTCAGGGTGGCGATGTAATTAAATTTTTAATGCTTTATGAAAATTTAGAATTCCATGAAGCCCTTCAAGTTTTAGCTGAAAAAGCCGGGATTGAAATTAAAAAAGTTAATCCTCGTTATCAAAAAGAAATTGGCGTTCTTTATGATATTAACCAAAAAGCGAAAGATTTTTTTGTCGAAGAACTTTTTAAAAATAAAGAAGCTTTAGAATATTTAAAATCAAGAGGTTTAAAAAAAGAAACGATTGAAGAATTTGAAGTTGGTTTTTCGCCAGGTGGGGAGGCTTTGCTTCTTCATCTTTTAGAATTAGGCTATGATATCGTTGATATTGGAAGAAGTGGTTTAGTTTTTAAAGATCAAAAAGGTTTTTATCGAGATTATTTTCATTCAAGGATTATCTTTCCGATATTTAATTCCCAAGGAAAAATTGTTGGTTTTACTGGTCGGATTATGCCCAATCTTCCTCAAGCGGATGAGCTTCCAAAATATTTAAATACTCCAGAAACCATGATTTTTAGTAAATCGAAAGTTCTTTATGGTTTTCATAAGTCAAAATCAGAAATTGCCAAGACAAAAAATGTTTTTTTAGTTGAAGGTCAATTTGATGTTTTAATGACTTGGCAAAGTGGGATTAAACAAGTCGTCGGTGTTTCGGGGAGTAATTTAAGTCAATTTCATCTTCAAACTTTAAAAAGAATTAGTGATACGATTTTTTTAAGTTTTGATAAAGATGAAGCCGGAAGAAAAGCTCTGGAAAGAACTTTAGAGATGTTACTGCCCTTTGATTTTTACATAAAAGTGGTTGATTTAGCTGATTATAAAGATCCAGCCGAAGCAGCCCAAAAAGATCCTGATTTTCTTTTAAAGGCTTTAAAGGAAGCAAAGGCTGCTTTTGAATATCTTTTTCAAATTTATCTACCTTCAGAAGAAGTTGAATTTGTTGAAAAAAAGAGGATTCTTCGAAGATTACTTCTTCTTATTAAAAAAATCAAAAGTCCGATTGAAAAGCAAAATTGGATTAAAAAATTAGCCTCTTATACTAAATTTAGCGAAAATGCTTTAATTGAAGAATTGAATTTGATTAAAGAACCAAAAAAGATAGTTGAATTATCAAAAATTAATCTTGAAGAATTTCAAAATAAAAAAGAAAGAATTGAAAGAATTGCTGAAGAAATTCTTTTATTTGCGATTTATAAAAATGAATTTTTTGAAATAATTAAGGAAAGAATTGATTATTTTCCTTCAAGTTTTAAAAATTATCTCCTTGAACCCGAGAAAATTCCTGATCATTTAAGACTTCGAGCTTTTTATGAACTGGACAAAAGAGATCAAAACGATTTAAATAATGAATTAAGGAAACTTTTAATCTACTTGGAGATTGAAGCTTTAAAGAAAGAAAGAGAAAATCTTCAAAAAGAAATTCTTAGATTAAAAGAAGAAAAAGGGGAAGAAGCGGAAGAGTTAGATGAACTTTTTAAAAACTTTCATCATCTCACTCAAAAAATTAATAGTTTAGGAAAAGAAATATGAAAAAAAATAAAAAAATAAAAAAGAAAAAAAGCAGCCAAAAGAAAAAGATTATTAGAAAGAGAAAAGCTAAAATTTCTCTTGGTTTCTCTCAAGAAGAAAAAGAAAAGGCCATTAGCGAATTGATTAATCGAGGACGGGCCCGAGGTTTTGTCACCGAAGCAGAAATTCTTTTTTATTTTCCTTATATTGAAAGAGATTTAGCTTTTTTAGAACAAATTTATGATCGTTTAGAAAAAGAGGGTATTAGTGTTAAAGAATCAGCTTCAATTTTTCAACAAGAAGATAAAGAAGAAGTTGGTTTGAAAGAATTAAAACAAGCCACGGAAATTTCTGAGGAATTAGCTGATTCTGTGCAAATGTATTTAAAAGAAATCGGTCGTTATCCTCTTTTAACTACTGAAGAAGAGAAAGAATTAGCAAAAAGAGTCAAAGAAGGAGATGAAGCCGCGCGTCAGAAATTAATTCAATCAAATTTAAGGTTAGTCGTAGCGATTGCTAAACGTTATATTAATCGGAGTCCTTATTTAAGTATTTTAGATTTAATTCAGGAAGGTAATATTGGTCTTCAAAGAGCGGTGGCTAAATTCGATTACCGAAAAGGTTTTAAATTTTCAACTTATGCTACCTGGTGGATCCGGCAGGCGATTACTCGGGCTTTAGCTGATTATTCTCGAATTATTCGAATCCCGGTTCATATGGTTGAAAAACTTACGGAATTTACTCAAGTAAAAAGAAAATTAATGGAAGAATTAAACCGAGAGCCATTGCCTGAAGAAATTGCTTCGGAAATGGGTGTTGATGTTAAAAAAATTCATTATCTTCAAAAGATCTCTCAAGAAGTTATTTCTTTAGAATCACCTATCGGGGATGATGATGAAGATTCAACTCTTTATGATGTTATTAAAGATGAACAAAGTTTAAGTCCGGATCAAGCAGCAAGTTATGCTCTTTTAAGAGATCAGATCAAAGAACTTATGGCTGATCTTACTGAAAGAGAACAAAAAATTTTATCTTTGCGCTTTGGTCTTGAAGATGGTGTCACTCATACTTTAGAAGAAGTTGGAAAAATTTTTGGCGTGACTCGAGGTAGAATTAGACAAATTGAAGCAAAGGCCTTAGAAAAGTTACGTCAGCATCACAAAATAAAAAAATTAGAAGGTTATTGATAAAATAATAAATTTTGAATATTCTTTAATAAATGAGACAATCGAAATTATTTACTAAAATCACAAGAGAATTTCCTAAAGATGAAGTAAGCGCGAATGCCCGTTTTTTAGAACGAGCCGGTTTTGTTTATAAAAATTCAGCCGGTGTTTATACTTATCTACCTTTAGGTTGGCGAGTGATCCAAAAAATTGCCAATATTGTTCGGGAAGAAATGAATGCTCTTGGGGCCCAGGAAATTCAAATGCCCGCTTTAGTTGAAAGAAAATATTTAGAACAAACTAATCGTTGGGATATTGAAATTGGTTTTGAAGTTTTAGGCAAGAAAGATAAAAAGGCTAATTTTACCTTAGGATGGACTCATGAAGAAGTTTTAACAGCAATTACTTTGAAATTTGTGAGTTCTTATCAGGATCTTCCTTTTGCCGCTTATCAAATCCAGACAAAGTTTAGAAACGAACCAAGAGCAAAATCTGGGGTTTTAAGAGGTCGAGAGTTTATTATGAAAGATCTTTATAGCTTTCATGAAAATGAAGAAGATCTTTTTAGATATTATGAAGAGGTTAAAAAAGCCTATGAAAAATCTTTTAAACGTTGTGGTTTAAAAACTATTTGCGCTTTAGCCGGAGGAGGCGCTTTTACTATTTCTCAGACTCATGAATTTCAAGTGGAAACACCGGCAGGCGAAGATGAAATTATTCTTTGTCGACTATGTAATTTTGCTCAAAATCAAGAAATTGCGAAAGTTAAAGAAGGAGATTTTTGTCCTCAATGTCATCAAGGGGTTCTTGATAAAGTTAAAGCAATTGAAGTGGGAAATATTTTTCCTTTAGGCACAAAATATTCCGAGGCTTTTAATTTAAAATTCAAAGATAAAAAAGGGGAGAGTCATTATGTTGTTATGGGTTCTTATGGGATTGGTATTAGTCGGGTGATGGGAGCAATTGTTGAGGTTTATCATGATGATCAGGGGATTATCTGGCCAGAAAGCGTTGCTCCTTTTTCTTTGCATTTATTACTTCTTGGAGAACCAAATTCAAAATTAAAAAAATTTGGGGAAAAAGTTTATTCTACTTTTGAGAAAGAGGGGATTGAGGTTTTATACGATGATCGAGAAAATTATTCTTCGGGGGAAAAGTTAGTTGAAGCTGATTTAATTGGTCTTCCTTGGCGAGCGGTTATTAGTGAAAAAACTTTTCTTAAAAATAAAATTGAAATCAAAAGAAGAGATAAAAAGGGTGAAAAATTAGTGAGTTTGAAAGAGTTGTTAAATTTATTAAAAAAATAAATGCCAAATTTGATTTTTAAAAAATATTTTGGAATAGATTTAGGCACGGAAACGACGGTTATTTATTTAAAGGGAAGAGGAGTGGTGATCACTGAACCTTCAATTGTCGCTTTTAATAGTCGAACTAATCGAGTTGTGGCTGTTGGTCAGGCGGCTAAAAAAATGCTTAGCCGAACACCGGTTCACATTGAAGTTATTAGACCAGTGATTCATGGAGTAATTGGTGATTTTGAAATGGCGAAAGAGATGTTGAGGCAGTTTTTAAAAAATAGAGAAATCCCATGGTCTTGGTTGACGGAAACTGTAGTCAGCGTCCCGACTAATTTAACTGAAGTTGAAAGAAAATCAGTAGAAGATCTTTTGAAAGAGGTTGGTTCAAGTAAAGTTTATATTGTGGAACAACCTTTAGCTGCCGCCTTAGGCAGTCGTTTAGATATTAATCAACCAACTGCTTATTTAATTGTGGACATTGGTGCTGGGACAACTGATATTGCGATTATTTCAATGAATGGTGTTGTTGTTTCTCATCGTTTAAAAATTGCCGGTGATTATTTAAATCAGGAAATTATTAAAGCTTTCAAGGAGGAATTTAAGTTAAATATTGGTGAGCCAACAGCCGAGGAAATAAAAATAAATGTTGGTTCAGCAATTCCTCTTAACGAAAAATTAGAAACGGTCGTTCGGGGTCGAGATGTGGTTACCGGTTTACCTAAAGAAGTGGTTGTAAGAGATAGTCAAGTAAGAAGTTGGTTTCAAAAACCATTAAAACAAATTATTGAAGGAGTTAAAGAACTTATCGAAATTACCCCACCAGAATTAGTTGGTGATGTTTATAAAAATGGAATTTATCTTTGCGGTGGTGGAAGTCTTCTTCGGGGGATTGAACAACTTTTTCAAAAAGAATTAGGTGTCGGGGTAAGAGTGGTTGAGGAACCTTTAACTTGTGTTGCCCGAGGAACAGGTTTAATTACCGAACGCCTTTCCGATTATAAACATCTGATTGAAAGTTTTTCCCCAATAAAAAATATTGAATAAAAAATGCGTTCTTTAAGATTATTTTTTTACGCCCTTTTTATTCTCATTGTTTTTTTTCTTTTATTTTTTTATCGATTAGAAATTTTGAATTTTTTAAATGGTTTAAATTTTGATTATACCCAATGGCAAAATTTGAAATTAGAAAATGAAGTTTTAAAAAGCAAATTAAAAATTCTTCAGGAAAATGAAAAAAGGGATCAAATTTATTTAGTTGCCAATCTTTATTCTTTTTATCCTTTTGATAATCAAGGAAAATTAGTGATTGACAAAGGAGAGAAAGATGGTTTAAAAGAAGGTTCAGCCGTCTTAGTAGCGCCAGGAGTTTTGTTGGGAAAAGTGATAAAAGTTGGAAAAAATCTTAGTGAAGTTGAAACTATTTTTAATCCGAATTGGCGTTTAAGTGTTGGAATTGGTGAGCATAAAATTAAAGCCCTTCTTATTGGTGGGGATCAACCAAAATTGACTTTGATTAATAAAAAAGATAATCCTAAAGTTGGTGATGAAGTGATAAGTCTTTCACCAGATTTTCCTTATGGTCTTTTTATTGGTCGGGTTTCGGAAATAAAAAAAGAAGAAATTCAGCCCTGGGCAACGGCTTTTTTAGATTTTGATTACTATCCTAATTTGATTACCAAGGTTTATATTTTAAAAGAATAAATGATCAAATTTTTTAATTTTTTAATTTTCCTTCTTATTATTTTATTAATTCAAAACTTTCAATTTTTTCATTTTTATCAAACAAATCCTAATTTTTTATTGGTTTATCTTTTAGCCATTGCTTTTTTTAAAAGTTTAACTTTCCCTTATTTTTTAATCCTTCTGGTGATAACTTTTATTTTAGGAAATTTTTTGACGGGCTGGTTTTGGTTTTTTGATTTTTTAATTTTAATAATTCTTATTTTTTTAGTTTATTTTTTAAAAAGGAATTATTTTCAAAAACCAATCCTTGATTTTTTGATTTTTTTAATTTTAACTAATTTTGTTTTTTATTTAGTAATTAATTTTGAAAATTTTTCCTGGGTTAAATTTTTATGGAATTTATTTTATAATTTAATAATTAGTTTTTTGATTTTACCTTTTTTCTTTTATGAAAAGAAATCAACAATTAAGTTTGGAAGAAGTTTTAACCGATAAAACTTTTGAGGAGGAATTTATTGAAATTCCGGCAAAAAAATTTATTTTTCAATTTGTTTTTCTTATCAGTTTCATTATTGGTTTAATTGGTTTTATTAAATTAATAAATATTGGGATTTTTAATTACAAAAATTATCTTCAAAGATCCTTTTTAAATTTCAATGAAATTTCTTTTAAACTAGCTCCTCGAGGAATTATTAAAGATCGCTTCGGGAAACCCCTTTTGGAAAATAAAGCGATCGTTAATCTTTATATCAATTTTAGTTTTCTTTCTCAATCTCCTGAAGAAAGAGAAAAAGCATTAGATTTTTTGAGTCAAAATTTAAATCTTCCTAAAGAAAAAATTGTTTATTCAATAAAAAATCATAACTGGGATCAAAATCAAAGAGTTCTTTTAAAACCAAATCTTTCTCATGATGAATTAATTAAAATAACCGCGGCCAATTTAAAAGGGATTGATCTTATTGATGGTTTAAGAAGAGATTATAAAAATTTTCCTGCCTTTGCTCATATTCTTGGTTATATTGGTTTTCCAAGTAAAGAGGATTTGAAAGAAAAATCTTTTTTATTACCTGAGGATGTGATTGGCAAAAGTGGTCTTGAGGCTTATTATGATCAGATTCTTCGAGGGGAGAACGGTTTTGAAATTTTTTTGAAGAATGCTCAGGGAAAAAGAATTGAAAAAATAGAAAGTTTTGAACCAAAACCAGGTCAAGATTTAATTACTACGATTGATGGGGAATTTCAGGAATTTTTATATCAAAGATTAAAATTAGGTTTAGAAACTCTCGGAAGCAAAAGAGGTGTTGGTTTAGCCGTTAATCCCCAAAACGGGGAAGTTTTAGCTTTGGTAAGTTTGCCTTCTTTTGATTTTGAAAATCTTGAAAAAGCTTTGAAAGATCCAGATTTACCCTTTTTTAATCGGGCGGTGAGTGGTCTTTATAATCCTGGATCAACCATTAAACCCTTGGTTGCCCTTGCGGCTTTAAAAGAAGGAATTATTCATCCAGAAAAAGAAATTTATTCTCCTGGTTTTATTGAAGTTCCTAATCCTTATTATCCTGAACAGCCTTATCGATTTTTAGATTGGAAACCCCATGGTTGGGTGAATCTTTATTCGGCCATTGCTCGATCAAGTAATGTTTATTTCTATGCCATCGGTGGTGGTTTTGAAAATCAAGAAGGTTTAGGCATTGAAAAACTTAAAAAATGGTGGGGAAAATTTGGTTTAAATGAGAAAACAGGTATTGATTTATTGGAAGAAAAATCTGGTTTTTTACCTGATCCAAAATGGAAAAAAATCACTACCGGCGAAAATTGGGTTTTGGGTGATACTTATAATGTAAGTATTGGCCAAGGTGATCTTTTAGTCACTCCTCTGGAATTGATTAATTATATAAGTGCTATTGCTAATGGCGGCAAACTTTATCGGCTTCATTTATTAAAAAAAGAACCGGAAATTCTAAAAGATTTGACTCCAGAAATTAGTCCGGTTTTAGAAAAAGTAAGAAGAGGAATGGTTGAGGCAGTTGAAAAACCTTATGGGACCGCTTATTTATTAAGTGATCTTCCTTTGAAAGTGGCAGCTAAAACTGGAACGACCCAGGTTGAATTTAATCGAAAAATAAATGCTCTTTTTGTTGGTTATGCCCCCATTGACAATCCTCAAATTGCTCTTTTAATTCTTATTGAAAACGCCCGGGAAGGAAGTTTAAATACTCTCCCTATAGCCAAAGATATTTTTTTGTGGTATTATAAAAACCGTTTAGTTGAAAAAATAAAAAATGGTAATATAATCAACTATTAATAGATTTTTAATAGATTTTCCCCGACTATGGTTGAATCAAAAAAATATTATTTAACTAAAGAAAGATATCAAGAGCTAAAAAAAGAATTAGATTTCCTTAAAAAGGAAGGTCTTCAAAAGGTGGCTAAAAGTTTGAAGTTTGCTAAGGAATTAGGTGATCTTTCTGAAAATTCAGAATATCAAGAGGCTCGGGAAGAACAAATAAGAGTTGAAAGAAGAATTGCTCAATTGGAGGAAATATTAAATAATGTGGTGATTATTGAGAAAAATCAGGATTCTTCTTCAATTAGCTTAGGTTCAACCGTAAAAGTAAAAAACGAAGACAACAATACTTTCCTGACTTTTACCATTGTTGGTTCTAAAGAAGCTCAGCCTCTTTCCAATAAAATTTCAAATGAATCACCTTTAGGAAAAAGTTTATTAGGTAAAAAAATCGGTGATTTAGTGGAAGTAGAAACTCCTAAAGGCAAATTTAAATATCGAATAATTGAGATTGAGTAAAATGCTTGAAAAAGTTATTCAAGAAAGGCTTAAAAAATTAGAAATTTATCGAAAATTTGGTGACCCTTATCCTTCAAAAACAGGACCGGTAGTTAAAATTTTTGAAGTTTTAAAGAAATTTTCTAAGCTTGAAAAAAATAAACAAAAAATTCCAATCGCCGGTCGTCTTTTTAGTTGGCGAGATCAAGGAAAGATTATTTTTTCTGATCTTGTTGATGCCACAGGAAAAATTCAATTGATTTTTAAAGAGGACGAGACTAAAAATTTTAAAATTTTTAAAGAAACTCTTGATGTTGGTGATATTTTTAAAGCTAAGGGAAGAGTTTTTGTTACAAAAAGAGGCGAGAAAAGTCTGATTGTCAAAGAAGGTCAATTATTAACAAAATCTTTAAGGCCAATTCCGGCAACCTGGTATGGTTTGGAAGATCAAGAAATTAGGTTAAGAAAAAGATATCTAGATATTTTGATTCATCCAGAAATTAAAGAAATGTTTATTAAAAAAAGTCTTTTTTGGGATGAAGTGAGAAATTTTTTAAAAAAAAATAGCTTTCTAGAAGTGGAAACACCAGTTTTTGAATTAATTCCTGGTGGCGCGGATGCTGAACCTTTTGTTACTCATCATAATGCTTTAAACCAAGATTTTTATTTAAGGATTTCTTTAGAATTACCTTTAAAAAGACTTTTAGTGGCGGGTTATGAAAAAGTTTTTGAAATTGGTCGAGTTTTTAGAAATGAAGGGATTGATCGAGAACACCTTCAAGATTATACCCAAATGGAATGTTATGCCGCCTATTGGGATTATCAAATTTTGATGGATTTTGTTGAAAAGCTTTTTAAACAAATAGTCAAAAAAGTTTGCGGAAGTTATAAAACAAAGTTTAAAGAGAAAACAATTGATTGGGGGCAGAAATGGCCAAAAATTGATTATTATTCTCTTTTTAGAAAAGAAACTGGTTTAGATCTAAAAAAAGCTACTCGAGAGGAGCTTTTTCAAAAAGCAAAAAAATTAGGTTTAGAACCAGCTGGATATTTAGGAAGAGGAAGATTGATAGATTTAATTTTTAAAAAAGCAATTCGGCCAAAACTTTGGTCTCCTTGTTTTATTATTGACTTGCCTGTTGATCTTTCTCCTTTAGCTAAAAGAAAAAAGGAAGAACAAGACAAAACAGAAAGATTTCAAATTTTAGCCGGAGGCACGGAAGTTGGGAACGGTTTTTCGGAATTAAATGATCCAATAGATCAAAGAAAAAGATTTGAAGAACAAATGAAGTTAAGGGAAGCTGGTGATCAAGAAGCTCAAAGATTAGATGAAGATTTTCTAGAAGCTTTAGAATATGGTATGCCACCAGCAGCCGGGTTTGGTATGTCCGAAAGATTATTTGCCGTTTTAATGGATCGGCCGATAAGGGAAACGGTCATTTTTCCATTGATGAGAGAAGAAAAATAATATGCTTGATATAAATTTTATTCGGCAAAATCCTGACCAAGTTAAAGAAGGGCTTTTGAGTAAAAATAGTGATCCAAAATTAGTTGATAAATTTTTAAGAATTGATGATCAATGGCGAAAAAAAATTTTTTCTTTAGAGCAATTAAGATCTGAACAAAATGTTTTAAATAAAGAATTAGCCCAGGAGAAAAGTGATCATCTTCTTGCCCGGGCTCAGATTTTAAAACAAAGGATTTCAGAATTAAAAGAAGAAATAAAGAAATTAGAAAATAAAAGAAATCAAATTCTCTACCAATTTCCCAATCTTCCTTTACCAGAAGTTCCTCGGGGTAGGGATGAATCAGAAAATAAAGTGATAAAAGAAGTTGGTGAAAAAACAACTTTTGATTTTGAACCCTATGATTATTTAGATTTGGCAGAAAAATTAGATCTAATTGATGTTAAAAGAGCTTCTAAGGTTAGTGGTCCCCGTTTTGGTTATCTTAAAAACGAAGCTGTTCTTTTAGAATTCGCTTTAGTGAAATATGTTTTTGATACTTTGATGCCTTATGGATTTAAACTCGTGGTCCCACCGGTAATGATTAAAGAAGAAATGATGAAAGGAATGGGTTATGTTGATCGAAGCGAAGATCAAGCGGAAACTTACTTTTTAAAAGAAGATAAAATGTATTTAGTCGCCACTTCCGAACATTCGCTTGGTCCGATGCACGCAAATGAAGTTTTCGAAGAAAATGAACTTCCAAAAAGATATCTTGCTTTTTCAACTTGTTTTCGAAGAGAAGCTGGTTCTTATGGTAAAGATACTCGGGGTATTTTTCGAGTTCATCAATTTGATAAATTAGAAATGTTTAGTTTTACTCATCCAGAAAAATCAAAAGAAGAACATCTTTTTCTTCTTTCTCTTGAAGAAAAATTAATGCAAGGTTTAAAAATCCCTTATCGGGTAGTTGAAATTTGTAGCGGTGATCTTGGTTATGTGGCGGCGGCTAAATTTGATATTGAAGCTTGGTTTCCCGTAGAAAAAACTTATCGAGAAACTCATTCAGCTTCTAATGTTCTTGATTTTCAATCTCGACGTTTAAATATTAAATTCAAACCCAGGGATCCGAAACAAAAACTCCAATTCGTTCATACTTTAAATGCTACCGCTTTAGCCATCGGCCGGATATTAATTGCCCTTATTGAAAACTATCAAACAAAAGATGGTAAAATAAAAATACCTGAAGTTCTTCAAGAATATCTTAAAATAAAAGAGATTGGTTAATGGATCATTTTTATCGGGTGAAAAAAGAAAGAAAAATTAACTGGAAAATTCCTTTATTAATAGGTCTATTTAGTTTTTCTTTAATGGCACTTATTTACTTTGTTTTAAATAGTCCCTGGCTTAAGGTTAAAGAAATTAATATTCAAAATCCTCTTTTTGGTGATAAAGAATTTTCTTTTACTTCTCTTTCTTCAAAGGTGATTGAGTTAAATAAATGGCGGGCGCTTTTGGGTCCTGATCATTTGATTTTTTGGTTAGGAATTGATCAAGAAAAAATTTTAAATTCTTTACCTTATCTTGTTGATTTAAAAATTAAAGTTGATCTTTGGCGCCAAAAATTAAATATCTCTTTTCAGGAAAGAAAACTTGAAGGGGTTTTATGTCTAGTTTATAACGGACAATGTTTTGCTTTTGACAAAAATGGAGTGATTTTTAAAAATGTTCCTAAATTTGAAGGTTATTTAATTTTAAAAGTTTTTGATGAAAATTTACGAGCCATATTAATTGGTTATTCTTTATTACCAGAAAAAGATTGGTTAAAAAACTTTCAGGAAATTATCTCAGAAGTCAAAGAAAGTGATCTTAAAATAAAGGAGATCAGGATAAAATCTTTTGGACTAAGAGAGTGGGAGATTATTCTTGCTTCTGGTTTAATTTTGAAAATGAGTTTTGAAAATAGGCCCCAGAATTTAAAAGAAATTATTCATCGGTTATCTCAGCAAGTTGATTTTAATCAATTAGAATACATTGATTTTCGGATTCCTAATCGGCTTTATTATAAATAAAATGGATGAATTGATTGAAAAAATTAACCAACTTCCCTCTGAATTAAAGATTCTTTTTAATAGAATTTTTGATATTCAAGTTTTGACGGCAAAAATTAAATTACCCGAAAATTTGAAAGAAAAATTTCAAAACGCGGAAAATCAAAAGATTTTAATCATTAAAAATAAAATTTTACATCAGGAAACAGTTTTTAATATATGGAGATCTAAAAGACCACTTCCTTTTATTAAAAAAGAAGAAATCGAAGACGAAAAAATATGTTCTTTTTGTTATCCTCGCGAATTAACTTCCGAGGATGAAATAGGAAGATTAGAAAATGAAAGAGCAATTACGGCGGCTAATTTAGCTAAATCTTTAAAATATCATAGTTTAATTATTTTTAAAAAACATTCAATTTTTGATTTAGAAAAAGATGATCTTCTCCAAGCTTTTAATTTAAGTGAAGATTGGGTTGAGAAAATTTTTCTTTATGATCTAAAACTTAAATATATTTTTTTAATTTGGCATCATGGCTATCGAGCAGCCGCTAGTTTAATCCACCCTCATTTTCAGATTTTTGCTCATTATGATTTACCGGGGAAAATGAATTTTTATCAACAAAAAATTATCGAATATAATCAATTTTATCAAAGTGATTATTTTAAAGATCTTTTTCTTATTCATCGATTTTTAGATTTAGCTAAAGAAATAGAAGGGATAAAGGTAATTGCTTCTTTAACTCCTTTTAAAGATAAAGAATTAATCCTTCTTGGGAAAAATAAATCGATAATCACTGATTTAATTCTTGAGTATCGGAAATTTTCTTTCAATTTTAACTTCTTTCAAATTAACCAATTTTTAGATAATACTTTAAGTTTTTTAGTCGATCGCGGAGAGTCAAATAATAAAACCTCTGATATCGGCAGTTTGGAAATTTACGCTTATTCAGTGGTTGGTTTTGATCTTTTAAAATTTGCTCGGGAAATATTTTCAAAATTATAATTTATCTAGTTTTAACTCTTTAAAATTAAGCTCTTGACTGAGGTTATTGTTTTCTTTATAATTCTTTTAGATTTATGGAAAAAAATCTCGATAATTTAATAGAAAATTCTCTTAAATTTCTTCCTTATAAACATAGATACGTAATTGTTAATCGTTTTGGTTTAGCTTCTGGTCAAAGAGCAACTCTTCAAGCAATTGGTGATAGGTTAGGAGTTACCCGAGAAAGAGTTCGGCAAATTGAAGAAAAAATTTTAGAAAAATTAAAACCGGTAATAAGAAGAAATGCCTTTTCTCTTCTTGATTTAAGCGAAAATCATTTAAAAAATGCAGGGGGGATTAGAGATAGCGAACTTTTTTTGAATGAAATTCTTTCTTTTCTGAAAGAAAATGTTAAAAATGGACGAGAAAAATTAAAGTTTATTTACTTTATAAGTGGTCTTCCTTCTTATTATGAAGAAGATGAAAATTTTAAGAGTTTTTGGTATTTAAATGAGAAGATCAAAAATGAATTTATTGAATTTCACAATAAATTATTAAATCTATTTCAGAATCACGATAAAAATGTTATTTTCAATGAAAAAATTTATTTTTCTCATTTCAAAAAAATTTCTGAATTTCATTATCTCTCTATTTCAAAAAGGATTTCAATTAATTGTTTTGGTGATCTAGGTTTATGTGAGTGGGAAGAAATTAATCCAAAAACGGTTCGTGATAAAATTTATTTAGTTTTAAAAAAGAAAAAACAACCTCTTCATTTTACCGAAATTGCTCGGCAAATTAATGAATTAAATCTTGATCAAAAAAAGGTTAATTTTCAAACGGTCCATAATGAATTAATAAAAGATGAAAGATTTGTTTTAGTTGGTCGAGGGATTTATGGTCTTCGGGAATATGGTTATGAACCAGGAACAGTAAGAGAGATCATTACTTCAATTTTAAAAAAATACGGTCCTTTATCAAAAGAAGAGATTATAAGATTAGTCAATGAAAAAAGATTCTTCCGGCCGCAAACGATCGTGATTAATCTTCAAAATCGTCATTATTTTAAAAAACTAGATAATGGCCTTTATTATTTAAAAAGCAAATAATATGTTTAGAAATTTTATTGAAGAAATTGTTAGTTTAATCCAAGAATTTTTTTCTCAAGAAGAATCCTGGATTCTTCTTTTTTTATTAATTATTGGTGGTTTTCTTTTTGTGAAATTCTCTGGTTTTAATCTTGAGCCTTTATGGTTAGCTTTAATTTCTTTTATTAAAAAAACCTGGTGGTTCTGGTTATTTTTAATTTTTCTTCCAATAACCGCTTCTCTTTGGTTATTTTGGCGAAATGAAAAATATAAAAGTGAAATCGAATGGTCCTTTTTAGAAATCAAAATTCCTCGAGAAAACAAAAAAGATCCCGAAGCCATGGAACAGGTTCTATATTTATTACATTCTTTAAGAAACGCTCCTGGGGATCCGAGAGAAAAATGGTGGGATGGAGAAGTGACTAGATGGTTTTCTTTAGAAATTTTAAGTTTTGGTGGTGAAATTCATTATTATCTTCGTTGTTATAAAAAACAAAAAAATTTAGTTGAAGCCGCTTTTTATTCTTATTATCCTGATGTTGAAGTTGTGGAAGTTAAAGATTATGTTGAGAATCTACCAAAGAATTTAAACGAATTATATCAAAAAAATTATGATTTATGGGGCACGGAAATGGTTTTAAATAAATCATCCCTTTATCCGATAAAAACCTACAGACATTTTTTTGTTTCGGAAGAGACAAAAATTGTTGATCCGATGAGTGGTTTTTTAGAAGTCCTTGGAAAATTAAAACCAGGAGAAATAGTTGGTGTTCAAATTTTAATTGCCCCAACAGGTCATGATTGGAGAGATAAATATCAAAAAGATTTTGAAGATTTAAAAAGTAAGTTGAAAAAAACAAAAGAAGTTCCGACAGAGAAAGAAGAGTTAGAAGAAACCCCTTCCGGACCAGCAACTCTTTCACCAGCCGAAATTTTTATTTTAAAAGAAATAGAAAATAATTTATCTAAACCAGCTTTTAATACTTTGATTCGTTTTATTTATCTTTCACCAAAAGATATTTTTTATGAATCCTATGCCCGAAGGGGGTTAGTTGGAATTTTTAATCAATTTGCTCATCTTAGTTTAAATTCTTTTCGCCAAAATTATAAAATGAGCACTCGGGTGACGATGTGGGTTTTTCCTTATTTTTTCTCAAATTTAAGAGTTGAATTAAGAAAAGCAAGGCTTCTTAGAAATTATCGTTTAAGAGATTTACCTCCTCAAACTTTTATGGGTCGATTATTTACTTCTCATCCTTTAAATTGGAATTTTGGCTCTCGAACCTTTGAGATGAATGTTGAGGGTATCGCCACGATTTTTCATCTTCCAACGGCGATGGTTTTAACCACTCCTTTTGCCCCTCGAATTGAATCTCGAAAAATTAGTCCTACGGTTGGTTTACCAATTTTTGGGGAAGAAAAAGATATTGAGAAATTTAAATGAAAGAAATTTTCTTTAAAGATTTTCAACCATTAATTCAGTTTTTCCAAGCCATTCCTTGGTTAAAAATTTGGCAAATGATAAAGTATGGTTTTATTTTTTTAGATATCTTGTTGGTTTTTATTTTTATTTTTCTTATTTTTAAAGTTCAAAAATATCTTCCTAAAGAAGTAAAGTTACCAAAGAAAAAAACTAAAAAAATTGAAAGTGTTCATCAAAAATTAGTTAAAGAAAAATGGCATCAAATTTTAGAAAAATTAGAAACAAAAACTTTTGAATCAATGAAATTAGCTATTATTGAAGCGGAAAATTTAGTGAGCGATCTTTTAAAAGAGTTAGGTTATGAAGGTGAACATTTTCCTGATCTTTTAGCTAAACTCAATCCCCAAGATTTTCCTTCTTTAGAAAGATTATTACTTGCCCATCGATTTAAAAATGAAATTATTGAAAAATCAGCTTCAGAATTTTCCTATGAAGAAGCTAAGGAAAATATTAAAATTTATCAGGATTTTTTAAAAGATTTAGGTGTTTTATAATAAATAAAAATGCCTCAAGTTATTCCAAAAGTAAGAATTATAAAAACATCTCCACCTCCACCGGAATTGCCGGTTTATGGTCGAGTTGATCCAAAAGAAGTTACTTTTATTGGCCGGACTAATTATGTCGCTGCTCTTGAAGAAAAAAGATTTATTTTTGGGATCAAAAGGAAAGATCGAAGAAGACATGTTTATATTATTGGAAAAACCGGGGTTGGCAAATCAAAACTTTTGGAATTGATGGCCCGTCAAGATATTGCTTATGGTCATGGGATTTGTTTTATTGATCCTCATGGTGATGTGATTGAAGAGTTGCTTGATTTTGTGCCTAAAGAGAGAATTGAGGATGTTTGTTTAATCGATCCAAGCGATATTGAACATCCGGTTTCTTTTAATCCTTTAGCTAATGTTGATCCTGCTTTTAAACATCAATTGACTCAAGGATTAATTGAAGTTATGGAAAAACAATTTGGTGCCAATTGGACTCCAAGATTAGAACATGTTTTCCGATTTACCTGTTTAGCTCTTTTAGATTATCCTTATGCCACCATGCGAGGAATGATTTCGATGTTAACTGATCGAAATTATCGTCAAAAGGTTATTGAATATATTGAAGATGATATGGTTAAAAGATTCTGGGCTGTTGAATTTGCTGATTGGTCGGAAAAATTTGATACCGAAGCAATTATTCCTTTAGTTAATAAATTAGCTCAGTTTCTTTCAGATCCAATGCTTCGTTATATTTTTGGCCAGAAAGAAAACAAAGTTGATCTTGAAGAATTGATGAATCAAAGAAAAATAATTTTTATTAATCTTTCAAAAGGAAAATTAGGAGAAGAAAATTCAAGTTTTTTTGGTTCCATGTTTGTTACCAAAATTAAACAAGCAGGAATGGCCCGATCAAAAATACCAGAAGAAAAACGTTTAGATTTTTATGTTTATATCGATGAGTTTCAAAATATTATCACAGAAACTTTTGTTAATCTTTTAGCAGAGTCAAGGAAATACGGAATCTGTATGACTTTAGCTCATCAATATGTCGGTCAACTTTTACCTTCAGTTCAGGCGGCAGTTTTGGGAAACACAGCTAATATTATTATTTTTAGATTATCTGGTGAAGATGCCGTTAAATTAAAACCAGAAATGGCTCCGATTTTTGATGTAAAAGATATGATAAATTTAGGAACAGGCGAATTTTATATTAAAATGACTATTGATGGGGAAGCCTATGATCCTTTTTCTGCGGAAGCTTTAAAGGTTTTACCACCCCCTCATCGTTCTTATAAAAAAGAAATTATTGAAGCTTCTCGTCGAAAATTCACCGTTCCTCTTAAAGAGGCTAAAAGAATTATCGAAGAAGAGGAAAAATTGATTTTTCAAAAAGAAGAAAAAGGGGAGAAAAAAGAAGAAAAAAAAGAAACCGTTTCTGAAATTGAACCTTTGGTTTAATTAAATTAAAAATCTTTAAAAATTTGCTAAAATAGATATAAAGGTTTAAAAGGTCGATTTAAAATAATTAAAATGATTTTCATTTATACAAATTGTCGAGATATTGAGCAGGCTAAAGAGTTAGGGGAGAAGATTATAAAAGCAAAAGCAGCGGTGGCGGTTGATATTTTTCCGATTGAGTCAATTTATCGGACCGAAGAAGGTTATAATAAAGAATCAGAAGCGGTTTTGTTAATCAAAACTCAAGAATTTAAAGTAGCCACGATTGAGGAATTTCTGAAAAAGTATCATACCTACAGTGTTCCTTTCGTCGGCGTGATTAATATTGATCGAATAAATATTGAGCAACGAGATTGGGCTAATAAACAAATTGTTCATTAGTTTCTTTAGAAAATTAATTTTTTTTATAAATGTTAGAAGAAACTAACATTTAAAGGGAAATTTTTATTTATGAATAATCAACAAACCAAAATCTGTCAAAACTGTCAAAAAGAATTTCTTATTGAACCTGAAGATTTTGAATTTTATCAAAAAATTAAAGTTCCTCCTCCAACTTGGTGTCCTGAATGTCGGATGATAAGAAGATTTATGTGGCGAAATGAAAGAAGTTTATATAAAAGAAAATGTGATTTATGTCAAAAAGAGGTTATTTCTATATACCCCCAGAATTCTTCTTTTCCTGTTTATTGTTATAATTGCTGGTGGTCTGATAATTGGGATCCGATGGAATATGGTCGAGATTATGATTGGAATAAACCTTTTTTTGAACAAATTCAAATATTACAAAATCAGCTTCCTAAATATGCAGTCTATAATATAAACTCCGTTGATAGTGAATATTGTAATATTTGTGTAGATTTAAAAAATTGTTATCTTATTTTTGGAAGTTGGTTTTGTGAGAATTGTTTTTATGGTACTTCTATTTTAGAGTGTAAAGATTCGATAGATAATTTATGGATTGAAAAATGTGAACGAGTTGCTTATTCTGTTGATCTTGAAAAATGTTTCAATGTTATTTTTGCTCAAAATTGTCAGAATTGTATTGATTCTTTCTTTATTTACGATTGTAAAAATTGCCAAAATGTTTTATTTTCTACGGGTTTAAGGAATAAAGAATATTATTTATTCAATAAAAAAATTTCCAAAGAAGAGTTCAAAAAAGTTTACGATGAAATAAAAAGTAGTCTAGGGTCTTTTACTCAAATTAATAAATATCTGATTCAATGGAATGAATTAAAACAAAAAACGCTTCATAAATTTATGATAGCCCAAAACTATGTTAATGCTGCAGGTAACTTTATTTATAATGCAAAAAACATTAAAAATTCTTATGTTGTTTCTGAAGCTGAAAATATTGCTTATGGGATTAAAGTTGTAAAAGGAACAAAAGACAGTTCTGATGTTTTTGGTACCGGTAGCGGGGAATTGATGTATGAAGGTATGAATGTTGATTTTAGTTATAGAGGTTTATTTTTGTTGAATGGAACAAATTTATTGGAGTCTTATTACTCAATTGATTGTCATAATAGTAATAATCTTTTCGGCTGTATCGGCCTAAGAAACAAACAATACTGCATCCTCAACAAACAATATACCAAAGAAGAATATGAAAAACTTGTCCCCAAAATCA